>JAEEGK010016177.1_pt1 | contig 16439 bp, 9 predicted proteins | sample 8958771 | NCBI WGS metagenome assembly JAEEGK01 (sample SAMN16246547, study PRJNA631951) | gut metagenome | biome: gut microbiome; feature: rumen; material: SC-attached | host: Bos | place: Iran: Karaj | collected 2018-10 | reverse complement strand
CCCAATCCCCAATCCCCAATCCCCAATCCCCAATCCCCAATCCCCATAAATTTAAAATATTAAAATATTTTTTTAAATTTTAAATTTTAAATCTATAATATTTTTTATATATCATTTTTTAAAATTAAAATACTTTATAAATTAAATCAAAAATTATTTTAATACAAAAATATAATAATCGAATAAATTAAAATTTAAATTTTAATGAATTATTTTACAATTTTATCATCTTTATTAATTTTAATTAAATTAATGAAATCAGAGCCTATCGATTTTACTACAAACGGACAAAATCCAAATGTAATCGAATATAATAATTATTTATTTATTGCTTATTGTAGTAATAATTTTTCTGTTTATGATGGAGAAAATTATTATTATTTTTATAATGAAAATATAAAAACTGAAAAAATATTAATATTACCTAATGAAAAATTAATGTTAATTGGTAAAAATGGATTTTATTTATATTATACAATTTATGATTTTTCAACAATAGAAAATAAAATAAAAGGAATAAATATTGAAGGTAATAATTTAACGTCAGATTATTATATAATAGATATAAATTATGAATTAGAAAATATAGATCAATTTAATGTAAAATATTTTGAAGAAAATAAAGTTTTGTTTTATATTAAAGTTAATAATGTAAATTGTCATTATAAAATTTTTTTATATAATTACACAAATAATAATTCAAATATAAATTTTATCTATAATATTAGTGATACAGAAAGTTTTAATAATTCAAATATTCAATGTGAAAAATATTTAAGTAATTATATATTTTGTGCTTATCAGATATATAAGAATAATAATTATACAATACAATATTTGTTGTTAAATGATCAATTTCAAACTTTACCTTTAAAAGTTCCATCAGAACGTCGTCTAACACATTTTCAACTTCATAAAAGTATTGAAGATAATTACTATGTTTTATGTTATAGAAAAAATACAGGGCCTAAAGAATGTATTTACTTGAGATTATTTTATTATAATTCAAGTTATGAAATATTAATTAAATACAAACAAATTTTAATAAATAACTTAGTACTTCCTAATATAATTATAAAAAGTATAGAAAATACTTTATTGATAAGTATTCACGAAAAAGGTGGTTTAATAATATATAATTATTTATATTCTTTTGATCTTAATTTGCAATATCATACTTTTAATCTTAATGATAATGATCATTTAGAAGTTTATGATTCAATATTTTATTCAGATTACATATATTTTTATTATTATAATAATTCATTAGAAACTGTTAGTAGTAGTATTATTCAATTAAAATATTATGAATTGAAATCATGTAATAATTTAATTTATAATATAAATTTAAAATTATTATCAGATTTAAATTTTAATACAAATAATATACTTAACACTTCAGTTTTTTTTTACAATGTTCATAAAAAACTTAATATATCAATTTCTAATTTCATGATAGATATAAAATATGCATATGATTACTCAAATAATTTTTTATTAAATTATTCAGACACAGAGAATTATTTTTATTATTATCTTTTTGATAATAATGATAAAAAATATTCATATATGTGTAAAATAAAATTAATAAAATGTTATGAAAAATGTAAAGAATGTATAAAACCTGGTTCAGAAGAATATCAATATTGTAGTTCTTGTTTACAACCTTTTAAACCCTTTAATATGTTTGATGTCGATTCAAAAACATATTATTATAATTGTTATTTAGAAAATGAATTAAATTATTACTATTATAATTCTTCTGTATCACATTTTAAACCTTGCATTGATAATTGTGTTAAGTGTAATAGTGATGGAAAATGTTTAATATGTGAAAAAGATTATTTTTTAAAAGATGATGATAATAATTCTTCATGTAATTTAATGAATATTGAAGGATATTATTTGAATTTAGAAACTAAATTATTATCAAGATGCAATTCAAATAAATATTTTTGTAATACATGTTTTGGAGCAGGAAATAATACAAATCATAATTGTAAAACTTGTATTGCAGGTTATAAAATTTATGAATTTGATAACAATAATTGTAAAATAAATAAATCATTATGTAATAATTATTATATTTTAAAATCAAGCTCAAATGAAATTGAATGTTTAAATAATTGTAATGGATATTATTCAATAAATGAAACAAAATATAATAAATTATGTGTTGAAGATTGTAATAATTTTATCGATGTTGATAAATATGGAGCTGAATCAATTTTACATTATTATTATTACATTGATAATAATTCAAAAACAATATGCGTGCCTAAATCAAAATGTGATAATATAGAATATATTAATGAAAAATTATATTGTTTAATGATTAATAATAAAACAGATAGTCAATCATCATCTTCCTCTCATACTCATTATGATTCTCATGATTCTCATGATTCTCCAGATTCTCCAGATTCTTCTTCATCTAAAAATAAAAATAATTCTTCAAGTAATAAAGATAATGAAAGTACATCATCTACATCATCAAAATCAAAATCAAAATCTAAATCTGATGATGAACATGATGATAGTGATTCTGCTAATAATATTGATGATATTGACATAAATAAAGATAATGTTCAAATATTTAAATTATTTGATAGAAATATATATTTTAATAAATATGAAATTTATAAAAATATATATAATATTAAAGAAATATCTATATATTTATCAACATTGAAAAATGAAAAAAAATATTATAATGATATAGATTTAATAACATTAGTAAAAGAAATTGATTTTTCCGTTATAATATATAAATATAATATTAATAATAAATATAATAATTATTTTGAGAATTATAATTTAACATTTATAGATTTTTCTAATTTATTTACTAATTTTAGAAGATTAAATAATGAATCTTCTATTTTAATATTACAAATTGATGCAATTAGAAACAATGAGTTTACAAATCAAACAGAATATATTTTTTTTTATTTTAATGATACAAATTACAAATTAGAAGAAATAGATCTATTAAATTATTCAAATATAAATCTAACTTATTATTATAGAATTAAAAATATAAATAAAATACAAGAAATAATATTACAAGGTTATAAAAATGATATAAATTTTTTTGATATTAACCATCCATTTTTTAATGATATATGTTTTACTTATACTAATAAAGAAGGTAAAGATGTTACAATAAAGGATAGAAGAAAAAATTATTTTTTAAATAAAACATTATGTGAAAATAATTGTTCTTTAGAAAGAATAGATTATGATAAAATGATTTCAGTATGTAATTGTAAATTAAAACAAAAATTTTCAAATATTATTGAAAATAATATTGAAAATTTTATTGATGAAAAAAATATTCCTAATATAAAAGCATTATCATGCAGTAATGAAGTATTAAAAATAGATAATTTAAAAAAAAATAAAATATTTTTCATTTCATTTTTTATATTACTATTTCAATTTTTGAATTTAATTTGGTGTTGTTGTGTTGGAACATCATTTTTAGAAACTTATATTAACAAACAATCAAAATTTGAAAATATTTCTCAGGATAAAAATGAAATATTTATGAAAAAAAAATTAAAAACAAGAAATGATATTATAATATCAAATAAAATAAAAAAAAATCAAAATATAAAATTATCTTTAATTAATGAAAAACTTGATAAATCTAATATTATAAATGAAAACATTAATTTATTAAATAGTAAAAGAAATATAAATAATTCAACTTCTTTTATGTTTCAAAATAATAATCCTTCAAATCCTCCAAAAAAACAAACTATAACTACAAATAATGAAAATAATAAAAATAATAATTCAAGTGTGATTACAAATGATATGATTAATATAAATGAAGATCATGTTTTAAGTGAAAATATAAATGAAAATAAAAAAATAGAAAATGAAATTAATAATTCAACTATTGGAATGGAAGAAGCATATATTTCACAAGTAAAATTTAATAATTTTATGAATATAAATCAAGATGATATTTTAACAAATAATTATATCAAAAAATCAAAAAGAAATAAATATAATTTTGGTAATATTAAAAATAGTATTTTAGAATCAACACAAGATTTAAAATTTGGCAATAAAAGAAGTAACTCTTTTGAAAATGATATTCAAAATTTAAATTTTAGTTTAATTAGTGAGTTAAATGAAAATTATTATAATTTAAATAGTGTAAATAAAAATTATTTTAAAAAATATAATTCAGTTTGTCTTCCTAATTATAAAAATAAATTAAAACGTAAAAATCTTGCTTTATATGAAGAAGAAAGTAGTTATAGAGATATAAATAAAAATAATAATAATATGTATTTATTTAATAATAAAAGCAATTTGTTTTTAAATCCAGATGAAATTGAATATTTTAAAAAAACCCATAAAAATAATAAATTTATTTTTAAATTATTTCGTTATTTTAAAAAAAGAGAAATTTTATTATTAGCATTAACAAATGAAACTGAATATTATCCTTCATATGCTTTTTGGTCATTATTTTTATGTATTATAACTTTAATTTTTTCTTTACATTGTCTATTATTTACAAATAATTATATTCATGAAAGATTTATTTATGAAAATAATCTAAGTTTTGGCTATTTTTTTAGTAATGAATTAGGAAAATGTGTTTTAGTTGGATTGATAAGTGTTATATTAAAAATGTTATTAATAAAATTATTAATTTTTAAACTTTTTAATTTCAAAGAAAATATTCATCAAAAAAATAAAAAAAATATTTTAACAAAATTAGGAACTAAATTAGTTTTATTTTTTTTTGTTATAATATGTATTTCAATTATATGCATTTATATTAATATAAGCTATGGAGGAATATTTAAAAATAATACTAGTTCATTAATTTATGGATTAATTTTTAGTTATATTTTTTCTTTTATTTTTTGTTTAATAATTTGTATAATAATTACATTATTATGTAAAGTAGAAGAATGTTGTGATTTAGAAATAATTAATTTCATTAAACATATATTAAAAATTGTATATTAATTATAAATATTAAAAATTTTTTATATAATTTAATATTATTAATTATTAATTTTTTATAAAATTAATTTGTAAAAATGGGAATAACATGCGTTAGATTAGATGGAAAAATCTGTAATAATGATACAAGAGATGAAAAAGAAGAAAAATTTTATTATATTGTTAAAAAAAAAGTAAATTATTTTTTTTATATAAATTTATTTTTAGAGTGATAAATATGAAAACAAAAATTCAATTTTTTATAAAAAATCTGATTATTATGAAAAAGAATTATATAATTATTTACAAGAATTGCATTCCATTGATACAGAAACAAAAGTTTATGAAAATGGAAATGTAAAAATCATTAAAATGAAATAGTTAATTCAATTTTTGTAAACAAATCATATTTTATAAATAAAATATAAATAAAAAAAATATATATATTATGTAAAAATACTTTTTTAATTAAAAGTTTTAAAATTAGAAAAAAAATAATAAAACTAAATTAAAAAAACAAAGAATTTTTATTTAATTATAATTAATAATCAAACTTTCATTTAATAAAATAAATATATTATTTAAAAATATAATTTCATACAAATTTTAAATAATATAAAATTTTATATAAAAAATTATATTGAATTTAAAAATATTATCTAAATTATTATAAATAAATAATAAATATAATAAATTAATATTATTATTATATGATAACTATGAATTATAATATATTCTTTTAATATTTAAATAAAAATGAATTTAAATAAATTTTTATTATTTTTAATATTTTTTCATATTTCTTTTCAAAACAAATGTAAAATTGAAGATTTTTCAAAAGTTTTAACAGATTGTTTCTATCCTTTAAATAATAGATATTTAATATATTATAAAAAAAATGATTGTGAAATAGATACATCAATTCAAGATTTTGAGTATGTCTTTAAATCTAAATTTCCTTTTTTATCAATAAATTGTACAGATAAATGTCCACCAGGATTTATTTTAGATTATGACCCATATTTAGGTAAAACAACATGTATAGAATGTCCAAAAAATACTTATAGTTTTGGTAATAATTTAAATGTTGAAAAATGGAATAAAGATTATTTAAGTTTATTTACAATAAATTGTTATTCAATTTATAATAAAAATATAAGCAAAAAAAATGAAAATTGTGTTCAATTTAGTACTAGTTTAAATAAAGAAGAATTAATAAGTGGATATTCAATAGATGAAGATTCGATAGGTTATACTTTTGAATTAATATATAATATATATACAAAAAATAATGGGAATATAATTTTTTCATATGATAAAGACTCATTTTATTTAGATTATGATAAAATTAATGGAATTTTTGAAGTTTATTTTGATAATGAAAAAATATATTTTGATAATTCAATAAAAGAAAATAAAACTTCGGTTGAATATAAATTTTTTGATTATAGTTTTTCTTCAGGAATACATAATTTAAAATTGAGATATACTTATTATAAAAATATTCAAACTATGGAACAAATGAAGTTAAAAATTTATACTTTTTTAATAAATAATATTTTTGATACTCCTGTTGAATGTTCAAATTGTTTGATTCCGAGTGATATAAAAGGAGCTTCTTATTGTAAAGGTTGTGATTCAGATAAAATATTTAATTTTGATTTAAAAGAATGTGTTCCATGTGAAAAACAATCATTTATTTTTGAAAATAAATGTTTTTCTTTAGATAAATGTGATAAATTTGATATTGATTTTGTTAAATTTGAAGAAAAATGTGAAAAAAATTATGTTGGAAAAAATACACAAAAGGTTTATTTTAAAGTTAATTTTCCAAATTATTGTAAAGATAATGCATATGTTGATTTAAATTCAAATGAAAATTTATTTTATATTAATTTTGATTGTAAAGAAGATAACCCAAAAAATAATATAGAAAATTATTTAAGAATAAATAATTCTTTAGAAGAAATAAATAATTTAAAAGAAAAAAATTCTTATTATTTAAACAATTTTTATATAAATAATGAATTTATTTTTGATCCTCTTTTATTTAATAATATTGGTGAAATAAATTGGAATTTTAATGGTGAATATTATTATATTCCAAAAAATCCTGAAATATCAAAATTTTATATAATTGAACGAGAAATAGAAATTATTTCTTTTTCAGGAGAAATAAAATTAGGATTCGAAATTATATTAAATTTTTATGAAAGTTTAAAAGTTTGTATAAATAATGAAAAAAAAATTATTACAAAAAGTGATATATATATCTTTAATTTAAAAAAAGGTATACATAAATTAAAAATTGAATATATCAAAAATTATTTAAATATTGAAGACAGTGATTTATTTAAAATAATACCTGTAAAATTATATTTATTTCAAATAATTGGAGGTAAATATAATTATAATCCTAAATATGAAAATCCAATTATAAAAAAATGTCCAGAAAATTATAATATTGATAATGAAGGATTTAATTGTATAAACAATGAAACAAATAAAACAAATGAAAATGAAGATAATAATAATAATGAAACTCAAATAAATAATTTTATAAAAATATCAAAATGTCCTATTTTTACTCAAGAAATTGGAATGGAAAATAATTCAAAATTATGTAAATTAAAAACTTTATTATTTTATGAAAAAGATTTAATAAGATTTAATTTATTATCATTTAAAGAATTTTTAAATATATTATATTCAAATGATAATAATATTTTAGGTCCAATAGAAACAGAACCTTTATCAATGAAAATTTATTTATCAATATTTGATCCAATTGATTTTAAATTTGATAATATAAATTCAATAGGATTTATATTCGCCATTCAAACAAAAGAAAATAAAACTTTTAATTTAGGTAGAGACATTGAATATGTGAAATTAGTTAATTTTATTTCTGAATCAGGTATTATATTACATTATATGAATGGAGATAAATGTATAAATAATGATAATAATTTTAATTCATATGTTTATTTAAGATGTGATAAATCAATTCAAAGTTTTAGTCAAGTAAAAATTGTTCATTATAATTCAGATAATAAATGTGAATTTTATTTTGAAATAAGAAGTCAATATTTTTGTAAAAATTGTGTAAATAATCAAGTTCCTTCTATGCAAAGTGAATGTATTAAAAACATGAAAAACATTTTTTATGATGAAGAAAAAAATTGTATCATTGATAAACTAATTCATTTAAATAAAGAAACTGTAGATAATAATATAAATGATAATAATTTAATAATTAAAAATGATTCAGAAATATTTAATATTTATTTTAATAAAAGAAATAAAGGATATTCAAATTCAGAATTTAATTTAAATTATCAAAATATAAAATATAATAGTTTTTTATTAAATAAAAATATTTATGAAGAAAATTGTAGTATAAATGAAATGATAGGTTCCTATATTAAATATATATTATATATTACAATTATATTATTTATAGCAATTATATTATATATGATAAGATATTTCAAAAAGAATAAAATTACAAATAATATAACTGAATTCACACCTGTAAAAGTTCAAGAAAATATATAATTAATTAAAAATTTATTTAATTAAATTTTTTAATATAAATTAATAAAAAATATCTATTAAATTAATTATAATAAATTAAATAAAAAAGTTATTTTTAATATAACGAAAAAGAAATATCTTTTGATCAATTTATAACTCTTTTTAAATAAATATTAGTAAATTAATTTTATATTATTCTTTTTGTTTTTTTAACTAAATAATAACAAAGTTTTTAATAAATCATTAAATTTATATATTTATTTATTTAACTATATAACTATAAATTTAGTTATAAGATAAAACTTTAGTTAAACTATCATCTTCGTTAACTCTGAAAACAAATAAACTAGCTTTTTCAGAGTTTTCAGATTGAGCATTGACTTTAAGGAATTCGACATTTTCAATTTTAAATGATTGGATTGAATTAACAAAGACTAAATTATTTCCAGATTTATCCATAATATCTCTAATATTTTGAGTAACTGTTGAGAATAAAACACTGTTAAGTGAAACATCATCATAATGAATATTAATTTGTTCTTTTCTTTCGAAATCGAATGATTTTCTTCCATTTGATTCTTCTTCAACTTCATGGAAAACTCCGGCATTGAAGTTTAATCTATTTAAATCTTTTGAATAAAGTGCATAGGCAATTTTGTAAACATTGTTTCTGATTCCTGATCTTTTAAATAAAACAATTGGTTGAAGGTTAAGTTGGAAATCAATTACATTTAAATCTTTTTTGGCATAATCAGTAAGTTTTTTGATAGCTCTATCAATATGAGCGTCATTCATTCTATCAAAGTTTTTAACTTCAGTCCAACCACCAAAAAGCATTTGGCTTGAAGCAAGTGCTACAATAGCAAATAAAACAAAGGCTTTCATTTTTAAAATTAAAAATTTTTTTAATGAATATTTATATTATTTTACAAATATTAATTTTTTATAATTTTATTTTTATAAAATTTTATATTGTAATATAAAATTATTTAATTAAATTAAAATATGGGATTAAATCAATCTATTGAATCGCCAAATGAAATAGTTGATCAAACAATAGAAAAAAATACAAATAAAGATAATTTTGAATGTAAAATAATTATTTAAAAATTTTAATAATAACAATATTATCAAAATAATATATATATAGTATCTAGAAATTCTTTTGATTTTGTAAGTATTATAGGTAGAGGAGGTTTTGGAAAAGTATGGAAAGTCTATAGCAAAAAATATCATAAATATTTCGCAATGAAAGAAATGAGTAAAACAAAAATAATAGATAAAAAAAGTGATAAAAGTGTAAAATCTGAAAGAGATTTATTAAGTAAAATGAGTCATCCTTTTATAGTAAATATGCATTTTTCATTTCAAGATAATGATAATTTATATTTAGTAATGGATTTATTAACAGGGGGTGATTTAAGATATCATATATGTAAAAATCGTAAATTCACCGAAGAACAAAGTAAATTTTTTATAGCATGTATATTATTAGGATTAGAATACTGTCATCACAATCAAATTATACATCGAGATATAAAACCTGAAAATTTAGTTTTAGATGAAAATGGGTACGTTCATATTACCGATTTTGGTATAGCTAAAATTCAAACTGAAAATAATAAAAAAGAAACATCAGGCACCCCCGGATATATGTCCCCTGAAGTTTTATGTGCTCAAAATCATAATATAGCAGTTGATTATTTTGCGGTAGGTGTGATGGGGTATGAATTTATGAAAGGATATAGACCATATTTAGGTAAATCTCGTAAAGAAATTAAAGAAAAAATAATAGCGAAACAGGTAAAAATAAGTCAAAATGATTTAGAACAAGGATGGAGTATAGAAAGTGCTGAATGTATTAATAAAATGTTACAAAGAAAACCATCTAAAAGATTGGGATTACATGGAGCTAAAGAGGTAAAAGAACATAAATGGTTTAAAAATTATAATTGGAAAGATTTATATCATAAAAGATTGGATTCACCTTTTATTCCTAATGGGGAAGATAATTTTGATTTTAAATATTGTAATGCAGTTATTAATCCTGGGGTTAATACGAAAGAAAGATATGAAGAAATTTTAAATAGTGAAAGTTATAAAACTAAGTTTTTGGATTATTTTGATTTTAATAGATTTTCTATAAATATAAATATTAATCAGTTAAATAATTTTGAAAACCCTCATGAAATTTTATATAAAGATGATGAAAAAAGTTTACATATGAGAATTAAATCCGTTAATGATATTAATAGATTTAGAAATGATAAACAAAATGGATTAAAAAGTTATAATTCTCAAAATGTATCACATAATAGAGCTGTTAGTAGTTCAGATAATAATCAAGCGTTTTTTAATGCAAATTTATATGTAAATAATAGAAAAAGATTAAAAAAAACTTTGAGTGAATTTCAAAATACTATTAAATTTAATAATAATAAAAAACAATATAACTCTAATAATGTGTATATGAGTAAAATAAATAAAATAAATAGTAATATAAATACTAATAATAATAATAATCAAGGGTCAACGAATGGGACATCTGATCATTCAACAAAAAATAATTCAAATAAATATTCTAATGTGTTTAAATAATTTTTTTCTATAATTTAAAAATATAAATAAAAGATAAATAATGTGATGTATTAATATTTAAATATATATAGAATAAAAAATTTAATTAAGTTTATAAAAATTTTTTATGATTATTGATTAAATTTCTAAAATATGACAAAATAAAAATTTAAATTTAATTTTAAATAAAAATTTTAATATTTTAAATTTTAAATATTATTATTATTAGTAAATTATATAAAATATTTATTAAAAAAATATTGATAATAATAATGATTTTGTGATGAAAAAAATATTTTAAATATTTTCATTTTTATTTATTTTTATTTAATAATATAAATTAAATGTCATTTTATGATGATTTCATAAATTTATATTTTCCTGTTTTTCTAATAATTGTTACATTATCATTAACAATAGATTTAGTAAAAATTTTATTTAAAAATAAATTATCAAAATATTGGGAAGTTGATGATGAAAGGTTAAAAACAATAAAACAAAGTGATCAATTTTATTTAGAATATTGTAGTAATCCAATAGAATATTTTCATTTTAAATACAAATATCAAGAATATAAATTAATGTTTTATTCTGGTTCAATTTATTTAATTATTTTATTTTCTATAATAAAATTATATTTTCCAAATTTTTATTCATATTTAAAAACTCAAAAATATTCATATTTAAATTTAATTTATCGAATATTAATAACAATTTTTATTAATATGACATTATATTTAGGGAATATTGTGCAAATTATTAATGGAAATGAAAAATTAGGAAAAAATCCAATTTTTATTTTTTTTATAGAACAAATTTATTCTCCTATTTTAGAAGAATCAGTTTTTAGAGGAATAATAATGAATATTTTTAGATACAATGGATATTCTAATTTATTTTCAGGTTTTATGAATTCAATTCTTTTTGGTATTATTCATTTTAGACATTTATTTGATAAATATATTATTAATAAACCTTTAAATTTAATAATTTTTCAATCATTATATACAAGTTTTTTTGGATTTTATTCAAGTTATATTTATAATTATTCTAATTGTATAATTTCTTCGATTATTTTACATGGAACTTGTAATTTATTAAGTTTTCCAAAACTTAATTATTTGAAAGATAAAAGAATTTCTGAAGATAAAAAATATTTTTTTAGTTTTTGTTTTATTTTTGGAATTTTGGGATTTATTTTTGAAATTTATTATTTTAGATAAAATTAAATAAAAATTATGTATTATATTTAATTAAAACCTTATTAATATAATAATAATAATAATTATTTATAAATAAAAATAAAAATTAATATTAAAAAAATAATCTTTTTTTAAAAAATAATTAATAATTTGTTTCTAGATTGAAAAAAATATTCTATTTCGAATATTCTTTGATTAATTTTTTTTGTATTTAAATGTCTTTTAAAAAAAAAATATATATTTTAACTTTTTATGAGCACAGAAGAAAAAAAACCAGAATCAACACCAGAAACTAAGGCTGCTGAACCAAAGACTGAGGAAGCTAATACATTCAATTTCAATGCCGATATTAACCAATTACTTAGTCTTATCATTAACACATTTTACTCAAACAAAGAAATTTTCTTAAGAGAACTTATATCTAACTCAAGCGATGCCTTAGATAAAATTAGATATATGTCTATAACAGACCAAAGTGTCTTAGCAAATGAAGAAAAATTATTCATAAGAATAATCCCAGATAAAACAAACAACACATTAACAATTTGGGATTCAGGTATTGGTATGACCAAAACTGATTTAATTAATAATTTAGGTACTATTGCTCGTTCAGGAACTAGACAATTTATGGAACTCTTAAGTGCTGGAGCTGATATTAGTATGATTGGTCAATTTGGTGTCGGATTTTATTCATCTTATTTAGTTGCCAATAAAGTTGTTGTTATATCTAAATCTAATGATGATGAACAATATAGATGGGAATCTATTGCCAATTCAACTTTCCAAGTTGTTAAAGACACTATTGCTGATGATAAATCAAATGCCATTGGAAGAGGAACTAAAATTATTTTATATTTAAAAGATGAATGTGTTGAATATTTAGAAGAAAGAAAATTGAAAGATTTAATTAAAAAACACAGTGAATTTATTTCTTTCCCAATTGAATTATGGATTGAAAAAACTACTGAAAAAGAAGTTGATGATGATGATGACGATGATAAAAAAGAAGATAAAAAAGAAGAAGAAAAAAAAGATGAAAAAAAAGAAGGTGAAGAAAAAAAAGAAGGTGAAGAAAAAAAAGATGAAAAAAAAGAAGGTGAAGAAAAAAAAGAAGGTGAAGAAAAAAAAGAAGGTGAAGATGGTCCTAAAGTAGAAGAAAAAAAAGAAGAACCTAAAGAAAAAAAGAAAAAGAAAATAAAAGAAGTTAGTCATGAATTTGAAAGAGTAAACAACACTAAACCAATTTGGCTTAGAAAAAAAGAAGATGTAACAAAAGAAGAATATGCTAACTTTTATAAATCAATTACAAACGATTGGGAAGATCATTTAGCATGTATTCACTTTACAATGGAAGGTCATCTTGAAATTAAAGGTATTTTATTCGTACCAAAAAGAGCTCCATTCGATTTATTCGAAGCTAAAAAAAAGAAAACAAATCTTAAATTATATGTTCGTAGAGTTTTCATTATGGATGATTGTGATGAATTAATTCCTGAATATTTAGGATTTGTTAGAGGTGTCATTGATTCAGATGATTTACCATTAAATATATCAAGAGAATCTTTACAACAAAACAAAATCTTAAAAGCTATTAAAAAAGCTGTCACTAAAAAATGTATCGAATTATTCTTCCAAATTGTTGAAAACGCTGAAGATTTCAAAAAATTCTATGAACAATTCAGTAAAAATATTAAATTAGGTATTCATGAAGATGCCACAAACAGAAATAAATTAGCTGAATTATTAAGATATTATTCAACTAAATCAGGAGAAGAAATGGTTTCATTTAAACAATATATTGAAAGAATGCAACCTAATCAAAAATATATCTATTACATTACCGGAGAATCAAAAGCTGTTGTAGCTGCTTCACCTTTCATTGAAAAATTAAAAGAAAAAGGAATTGAAGTTTTATATTTAACTGACCCTATTGATGAATATTGTATTCAACAATTAAAAGATTTTGATGGAAAAACATTAAAATGCTGTTCAAAAGAAGGATTAGATCTTGAAGACACTGAAGAAGAAAAAAAAGCTTTCGAAGAATTAAAAACACAATATGAACCAGTTTGTAAAAAAATAAAAGAAATTTTAGATAACAAAGTTGAAAAAGTCGTTGTTGGAGAAAGATTAGATGAATCTCCTTGTGTTTTAGTTACAAGTGAATTTGGATGGACAGCAAATATGGAAAGAATTATGAAAGCTCAAGCCTTAAGAGATAACTCAATGACTAGTTATATGGTTTCAAAAAAAACATTAGAAATTAACCCAAAACACGGAATTATTAAAGAATTAAAAGCTCAATTAGATAAAGATGCTAATTCATCAAATATTAAAGACACTGTTTGGCTTCTTTATGACACTTCTTTATTAAATTCTGGATTTGGTATTGAAGATCCAAATACTTTCGCTAAAAGAATGTATAAAATGATTTTATTCGGTTTACAAGATGATACTTTACCTGAAACCGAAGAAAAAAAAGATGCTGGTGAAAATAAAACTGAAAATAAACCTGAAGAAAAGAAAGAAGAAAAACCAGCTAATAGTTTCCTTGAATCAATTGATTAAATAAATAAATTATATATATTTTAATTAATATAATATAGGATATAATAATATATATTTAAAATGTCTTTTTTTTTTTTTTTTACTAAAAAATTAAATATATAATATTAATATTATTAAATATTTATAATATTTTTAATAATTTACTAATTAAATTTAAATAAATTAAAAATAAATTAAATTCTTTTTGTTTATGAAAGAATTTTTAAATAAAAAAAGAATATTTTATTCTTATTATGAACTTCTTATTCCAAAGAAAAAAAGATTTATTTTATCAAATCAAGAAACGCCTTTAAAATCTTCTAATGAAAAATTAAAATTTTTTCAAAAGATTCAACATAAAGATATTTTTATTTATCTTTTTCAATTTTTAAATCCTATAGAAATTTTAAATTTATTTTTCACTTTTCCTAAATCAAAATTTAAAGAAAAATTAAAAAATATTTTGAATTTTAATATTAATTCTTTAATGAATTTTTCGCCTAAATCAATGGATACATTTAATTTTTATTCTTCAATAAAAATTAATAATTTAGATTCAAAAAATATTTTATATGAATTTTTTACTCATTTAAATAAAAATACTAAATTAAATGGAAATTATTATTTCATTCAATATTATAAAGAAACTAAAGAAATAATAAAATTAAAGTTTAAAAATTTAAGAATAGGTGAAAATGAATTTACATTTGAAGATAATTTATTTATTACTCATTTTCAATATATTCCTGAATATGATAAAAATAAGATAATTTTATATGATATTAATTATTTTATTATTTATGATTTAGAAAATAAAAAAATCGAAAAACAATTAAAAATTTATTCAGATTATGCGTTTTATAATAAAAATTTAAATAAATTTATTATTCCTTCAACAAATAATGGAAATTTATTTATCTATGATATTTTAAAAAATGAATTAATAGAAGAAAAAATATTCAATCATAATATTCAAATAATTGAAATTAAAAATAATAAAAAATATGAAAATTGTTTTGCTTTATTTTCAGATAATTTTATGGATAAAAATATAATAATAATTTACAATATTAAAGAATTAAAAAAATATAATTTACTTAATTATAGTTTAAATATTAAATCTTTATTTTGTAGTGATAATGGAAAATATTTAATTTCTGTAAATCAAGATAATATATGTTTTTATTCTTTAGAGGAAAAAAAAACAATTTTAAAATATAATTTTAATGATTTAAATTTTACATTTTTAACTAAAATAGATAATTTTATTAAAAATTCTAATAGTTTTTTATTATTTAAAAACAATAAATTATATATTAATACAATAGAAAATAATAATAATTTAATTAATACTATTATACCAATAAATATAAAAGAAGATATTATTTTAAATCCTAATTCAGTAATAATATGTGAATCTTTTAAAAAAAATAATAATTTAATTTTAAAAATTTATATTTGTCAAGATTTTTCTTATGTGAAACTATCTAAGATAATAAAAAAATACAAATTTAAGTTTAATATTTAATTAAGTATTTATAATTATTTTAATTAATTATTAATTAACAAATTATATTAAATTTAACATTTTTTCTTTGTATA
>JAEEGK010016176.1_pt1 | contig 16439 bp, 7 predicted proteins | sample 8958771 | NCBI WGS metagenome assembly JAEEGK01 (sample SAMN16246547, study PRJNA631951) | gut metagenome | biome: gut microbiome; feature: rumen; material: SC-attached | host: Bos | place: Iran: Karaj | collected 2018-10 | reverse complement strand
TTCCTGGGCCTGAACATGGCGATGTGGTTCGGCCTGTTCTCCCTGATCTTCCTGGACACCTCCATCAACGTGGCGATGCAGCCCTTCAAGATGATGGTCGGTGACATGGTCAACGAGAAGCAGAAGACCACCGCCTACAGCATCCAGAGCTTCCTGTGCAACGCGGGCTCCCTCCTGGGCTACCTCTTCCCGATCTTCTTCACCTGGATCGGCATCGCGAACGAGGCGCCCGAAGGCGTCGTCCCCGACAGCGTCGTGTACTCCTTCTACGTGGGCGCCGCCATCCTCATCCTGTGCGTCCTCTATACTTTCCTGCGCGTGAAGGAAATGCCGCCGAAGGAGTACGCCGAGTTCCACGGCATCGACCTCCAGAACCAGGAGAAGAAGTCCGACAAGGGGCTGATGAAGCTCCTCGTGGAGGCCCCGAAGACCTTCTGGACCGTGGGCCTGGTGCAGTTCTTCTGCTGGGCCGCGTTCCTGTACATGTGGAACTACACCAACGGCGCCATCGCCGTGAACTGCTGGGGCGTGGACATGGCCGTGGAAGGCGCCGCCGCCTCGGCCGGCTTCCAGGCCGCCGGCAACTGGGTGGGCGTCCTGTTCGCCATCCAGGCCGTGGGCTCCATCCTGTGGGCCACGGTGCTGCCGCGCTTCAAGAACGTGAAGACCGGCTACGTGGTGAGCCTCCTCATCGGCGCCGTGGGCTTCGCCTCGGTGATGTTCCTGCATAACCAGTACGCGCTGTTCGTGAGCTACTTCCTCATCGGCTTCGCGTGGGCCGCGATGCTCGCCCTGCCGTTCACTCTGCTGACGAACGCGCTGGAAGGCAGCCCGTACATGGGCAGCTACCTGGGCCTGTTCAACTGCACCATCTGCCTGCCGCAGATCGTTGCGGCGGCCACGGGCGGACTGGTGCTGCGCCTGGTGGGCGACAGCCAGCCGGCGATGCTCCTGATGGCGGGCATCTACCTGGTGGTCGGCGCCGTGTGCGTGCGCTTCATCAAGAAATAGAACCAATCCAAATATCAACTAACTACACTCTAATGAAAAGGATTCTAACTGCCGTGTTTGTCTTGCTGGCCAGCCTGACAAGCACCACTGTACTCGCCCAAGGCGGGTATCAGGTAAAAGGAGTCGTAGTCGACGCCATGGGACCCGTGATCGGGGCCGCCGTCGTGCAGCAAGGCACGACGAACGGCACGTCCACGGGCATGGACGGCGACTTCGTACTCAACGTCCCGAGCGGCGATGCCCTGATCGAGATCAGCTGCATCGGTTACGCGACGCAGGTCTTCAAGGCCTCCGAAATGCCCGCGACGGTCACCCTCGAAGAGGACAGCCATTTCCTGGACGAGGTCGTGGTCATCGGCTACGGTACCGTGAAGAAGAGCGACCTCACCGGTTCCGTCTCCACGGTCAAGGCCGATGAGATCAACAAGGGCGTAATCTCGTCCCCGGCCGACATGCTCCGCGGCAAGAGCGCGGGCGTCGTCGTCACCGCCGGTTCCGGTATGCCGGGTTCGGGCGCGACGGTCCGCATCCGCGGCGGCGCCTCCCTGACCGCCACCAGCGACCCTCTGTACATCATCGACGGCTTGCCGGTTTCCAGTGACCCCATTTCCGGCATGCCCGATCCGCTCTCATCCATCAACCCGGAGGACATCGAGAGTTTCACCGTCCTCAAGGATGCGTCGGCCACCGCCATCTACGGTTCCCGCGCTTCCAACGGCGTCATCGTGATCACGACCAAGAAGGGTTCCAAGGCGGCGACCGGTTTCCCGAAAGTGGCCGCTGATTTCACCGCTTCCGTGAATACGATCGCCAAGTACAACAGCCTGCTGGATGCGGACGGCATCGTCAAGCTCATCCGGGACTTCTACGGACCGGATTCCGCCGCCGAACAGCATCTGGGCGTCGCGGGCAAGCTGTATAACACGGACTGGCAGAAGGAAATCTACCAGATCGCCCCGACCTACGACGGCAACCTGAGCCTGAACGGCAAGATCGGCTCCTTCCTTCCGTACCGCGTTTCCGGCGGTTTCATGAGCCAGACCGGTACCCTGAAGGGTTCCAAGATGAACCTCGGAACCCTGGCCCTCAACCTTTCCCCGACCTTCTTCGACAATCACCTGACGGTCAACCTGAACGGCAAGGGAACATATTCGAAGAACTGGTATGCGAACCAGGGCGCCATCGGCGCCGCCAACCATTACGATCCCACCAAGCCGGTCTATTCGAACGAACCGGGCTACTCCCTCAACGGCTATACGGCCTGGTATGACGCTTCCGGCAACATCAACGGCATGGCTTCCCAGAACCCGGTGGCCCTGCTCAACAGCCAGACGGATACCGCCGATGCATACCGTTTCATCGGCAACGCCCAGTTCGACTACAAGATCCATGGTTTCGAGGACCTGCGCCTGAACCTCAACCTGGGTATGGACTGGGCCAAGTCCGCCGGCCTGACGGAAGTCGCCCAGGGTTCCGAGGCCTCCTGGCACAACACGAACCAGTCCGGCGGCGGTTCCCATACCGACTATGACTACAGCCGTCTGGACACGACCCTCGAGTTCTACGCCGACTACAACAAGACGTTTGCCGAGAAGCACAACGTGGACCTGATGGCCGGCTATTCCTGGCAGCGTTTCTACAGCGAAAACAACAGCAAGTCCTTCCGTATTTCCGACAAGGCTTCCCTCGGCCAGTCCGTAGGCAAGGGCGAACTCTTCCTGATCTCCTTCTTCGGCCGCGCCAACTACAGCTTCGCCGACAAGTACCTGATCACCGCTACCCTCCGCGCCGACGGTACCTCCCGCTTCCAGAACCACAAGTGGGGTATCTTCCCGTCCGTGGCGCTCGGCTGGAACGTCATGAAGGAGAGCTTCATGCCGGACACCGGCAAGATGAGCACCCTCAAGCTGCGCCTCTCCTGGGGAGAGACCGGCCAGCAGGCGGTGGGTGGTTACTATGACACCTTCGCCCAGTTCCTGACCACCCAGCAGGGTTCCTGGTACTTCCAGGACGGGGACAAGTACATCAATCCGATCGTCGCCCTCGGCTACAGCGCCGACCTCCGCTGGGAGACCACCACGACCTACAACGCCGGTATCGACCTCGGCTTCTGGAACGACCGTCTCACGGCCGCCGTCGACGTCTACCAGCGTGACACCCGGGACATCCTGAATTACATCCCGGTCCCGGCCCTCTCCAACCTGACGAACTACCTGAACACCAACATCGGCTCCATGACCAACAAGGGCGTGGAGGTGGACCTGAACGCCATCCTCGTAGAGACGCGGGATGCCAGCTGGACGCTGGGCGTCAACGCCGCCTACAACCGGAACAAGATCACCAAGCTCACAGCTTCCGACGAGAACGCCACGGGCGTCGAGACCGGCGGCATCTCCGGCGGTACCGGCAACAACGTGCAGATGTTCCAGGTGGGCTATCCGATGCGCACCTTCAATCTCTACCAGCAGGTGTACGACCAGGAAGGCAATCCCATCAACGGTGTCTATGTGGACCGCAACAACGACGGCCAGATCAATGCCGACGACAAGTACCTCGGCAAGCATGCCGATGCGGACTGGACCTTCGGCTTCAACACCAGCTTCTCCTGGAAGAACTGGACGGCGGCCCTCTCCGGCCACGCCTCCATCGGCAACTGGGTCTATAACAACGTCGCTTCCGACACCGAGATGCTCGCCGACCTGTGGACGAACCAGTTCGTCTCCAACCGCGTCGCCAGCGCGCCCAAGTCCATGTTCACCCAGGCCCAGTACCTTTCCGACTACTACCTGCAGGACGGTTCGTTCCTGAAGCTGGACAACTTCACCCTGGGTTACACCATCCCGAAACTCTTCAACGTCACCGCCGACCGCCCGTTCTCCATGAACATCTTCGGTACCGTGCAGAACATCTGCACCCTGACCCGCTACACGGGCATCGACCCGGAAATCTTCGGCGGCATCGACAGTACGGTCTATCCCCGTCCGAGAACCTTCGTCCTCGGTGTGAAACTCAACTTCTAAAAGGGAAAGGAAAATGAAAAAGATCTATGATATCCTCGGCGCGATCGCGCTCTCCGCGACGGTCCTGACCTCCTGCGTGGGCGACCTGAACGTGACTCCGATCGACCCGAACGCCAATACGGCCGACAAGGCCCTTGTCAACGAGGCGGCCTATGAGCAGTTCCTTGCAGGCGTGTACCTAGGCTTCGCCACCTCCGGTTATTACGGTAAGGATGGCGGCGCCTCCATTTCCGGCCTGGACGGCGGCGCCTCCCAGTACATCCGTGGCCTGTACCACCACAGCGAGCTCACGACCGACGAGAGCGTCTGCGGCTGGAACGACCAGACCATCAAGAACTTCCACTGGATGAACTGGACCACGGACGATACCTTCATCTATGCCTTCTACTCCCGCATCTTCATGCAGGTGGGCATGGCCAACGAGTTCATCCGCGAGGCGAAGGCTTCCAGCGTGGACTTCGCCAAGAAGCAGCAGTACATCGACGAGGCCCGCGTCCTGCGTGCCCTCGCGTACTATCACGCCATCGACAACTTCGGCAACGTTCCGTTCGCCGACGAGACCGCCATCGTGGGCGCGAACCCCGATCAGATCTCCCGCGCCGACCTCTACAAGTGGCTGGACGAAGAGCTGACCGACCTCGTGAACAACAGCGCCCTGCCCGAGCGCGGCGCCACGGTCTACGGCCATGTGAACAAGAGCGTCGCGAAGTTCCTTCTCGCCAAGCTGTACCTGAATGCCGAAGTGTTCGCCGGCACGGCCGCGTACGACAAGTGCGCCAAGGTCCTCGCCGACCTCATGGACGACGGTTATTCCCTGCACACCCGTTCCCTCGGCAATGTGTACGGCCCCTATCAGGAGCTGTTCCTCGCCGACAACCAGAAGTGCACGGACGAAATCCTCTTCGCCATCGAGCAGAACGGTTCCGTCACCAACAGCTACGGTGCCACGAACTACCTGATCTTCGCCTCCACGGGCGGACAGATGGACCCGGCCGAGATGGGTATCTCCTCCGGTTGGGGCGGTCTCCGCATGACTCCGGAGTTCTACAACAAGTTCTCATCCGACGATGCGCGCGCTCTCTTCTACACCGCTACCCAGCAGGCCGACATCGACGACATCGGCGAGTTCTCCCACGGGTACGCCTACATGAAGTTCCGCAACAAGAACAATGACGGTTCCGACGGTTCCGAGCTGGGCAGCGTGGACACCGACTTCCCGATGATGCGCTATGCCGACGTCCTCCTGATGGCGGCCGAGTGCCAGGTCCGCGGCGCTGCCGTCGCCGGTGCCATCGACGGTTTCAATGCCGTCCGCGCCCGTGCCGGCCTCGCTCCCATCGCGAACCCGACCCTCCAGGACATCCTGGACGAGCGCGCCCGTGAACTCTACCAGGAGTGCTGGCGCCGCAACGACCTCATCCGTTTCGGCCAGTTCACTTCCGGCAGCTACCTCTGGCAGTGGAAGGGGAACGTGAAGGACGGTCAGGCCGTGGAGGACTACCGCGCCCTGTTCCCAATTCCCGACAGCGACCGGCTCGCCAATACCAAGCTTCAGCAGAACCCCGGTTACGGGACTAAAAAGTAATTCCCCATGAGAAAGATATTGACTGTACTGGCAGGTGTCCTGGCCCTCGCGGCCACCTCCTGCGTCAAGCAAGAAATGACCGTTTTCGATCTGTCGAAGGCGACCGCCCCGGTGCTTGTGGGGTATGAGGTGACCGACGACGGCGTGACGGCTTCCTATACGCCCGGCGTGCTCAACCAAAGCTTCAACAAGCAGATGGCCATGAACCATTGGCTGGTGCTGACCTCCGTGGACGGCAATGCGGTCTGCGAGCCCCTGACCACCTCCATCAAGGAGGGTACCCTGACCGTCACGACGGCCAACCTGACCAAGAAACTCATGTCCATGGGCTACGAGGAAGGGGACAAGGTGGCGCTTGAAATCGTAATCCGCGCCTCCATGCAGGAGCAGGCCCGGGACAATGGCCGGAACGGCTATGTGGATTCCCAGGGAAAGATTTCCATTGCCGAATACGAGGTCTTCGTTCCGACCGGCGATCCGTATGCCCGTTACACCGAGAAGAGTGAATGGGGTCTCGTGGGTTCCTTCAACGGCTGGGGCAACGAACCCGACGTGGAGATGTGGACCAACGGTACCCTCCACGTGGCAAAGGGTGTCACCCTCGCCGCGGGCGACGAAGTGAAGTTCCGCAAGAACAGCTCCTGGGATGAAAACTTCGGTTATGCCGAGGGCGTCGATTCCTACACGCTGGGCGAGGAATTCGCCGCAGGTGCGGGTGGCGGCAACATCGTCATCGCCGAGACCGGCCGCTACGACCTCATTCTGGATCCGGTGAACGCCACGATCAAGATCATCGTCTCCGTGGCCGGTCAGGAAGATCCGTACGCCGCCTACACGGAGGTGAGCCCCTGGAGCGTCATCGGTTCCTTCAACAGCTGGGGTGGCGACGTGGAGATGGTCACCAACGGTACCCTCCATGTGTGCAAGAACATCACCCTTGCTGCCGGCGACGAGTTCAAGTTCCGCAAGGACGCCGGCTGGGATGTCAACTTCGGCTATGCCGAGGGTGTCGACTCCTATGTGCTCGGCGAGGAATTCGTCGTGGGCCAGGGCGGTGCGAACATCATCATCGCCGAGAGCGGCGCCTACGACCTGTTCCTGGATCCGGAGAATGCGACGGCGAAGATCATCAAGACGCAGGCTGTCGTGATCGATCCGTATGCCGCCTACACGGAGGTGAGCCCTTGGGCTGCCATCGGTTCCTTCAACAGCTGGGGCGGCGACGTGGAGATGGTGACCAACGGTACCCTCCACGTGTGCAAGGCCATCGCCCTGAATGCCGCCGACGAGTTCAAGTTCCGCAAGGACGGCGGCTGGGACGTGAACTTCGGTTATGCCGAAGGCGTCAGCTCCTATGTCCTGGGCGAGGAATTCGCCGTTGGCCAGAACGGTGCGAACATCATCATCGCCGAAGATGGCGTGTATGACCTCATCCTGGATCCGGAGAATGCGACGGCGAAGATCATCGCCTCCATCGCGACCGAGCAGCCGGAGCCCCCGACTCCCGTCGAGAAGCCGAAAGCATGGTCGCTCATCGGTACGCTCGACGGCAGCTCCTGGGACAAGGACTTCGACCTGACCAACGTCTCCGGTGACACCTGGGTGATCCGCAATGTCGCGGTCACGGCCTCCGACGAGTTCAAGATCCGCGCGGACCATGACTGGGCCAAGAGCGTGGGCGGACCCGAGGAGAATTCCATCAGCACCATCGACGAGACCAACCCGTACGGTGTATTCAAGCCCGAACTGGGCGTTGCCTTCGAGGCCAAGGACAAGAACATCCAGATCGGTGTGGCCGGCAACTATGACGTCACGTTCGATTATGCCGCCAACACCATCCTCATCGAGGAACACCATGCCGCTTACGCCCTGATCGGCGAAATCGACGGCGATTCCTGGAAGGTGGATGTCGCGATGACGGAGAAGGAAGGCGTCTGGACCAGCCCGGTGGTGGAAATCACCGGCGGCTTCAAGATCCGGTACGACTACTCCTGGGATGATGCCAACGTCTATGGCGTCGAGGAAGGGTTCGTTCCTACGGTGGGTACGCCGTTCACGGCCGTCCAGCCCGGCGGCAACATCACCGTCGAGCCCGGCAAGTACAAGGTGCAGTTCACCCCTGCCACCAAGGAAGTGCTCATCATTTCCGTCCAGTTCCCCGAGCACCTGTACATGACCGGTACCGATTTCGGCAACTGGGGCTGGGGCGAAGGGACCGTGGAGCTCTGGCCGGTGATCAACAAGCCTGACTGGGACAACGGCAAGAGCGCGGAAGGTCAGTTCTACACCATCCGGTACTTCACGACCAACGGGTTCAAGTTCAACGCGGAAAAAGCGTGGGACGGCGGCCAGTTCGGTTCGCTCGAAACCAACAACGGCTTCACCAACGACGGTGACGGGAATGTGGTCGTCCCTGCGGAAGGCTTCTACCTGGTGCACATCGACCTCAAGAACAGCATCCTGAATGTGGAGCCTGCCAAGGTCTACGGAATCGGCGACGCTTTCGGCGGTTGGAACGAGGCGATGGAAGCCTCCCTGTTCCAGGCCGAGGGCAAGACGCTGAAGGCGACAGCCCCCAAGGCCGGCAAGCTGCGGATGTATGTGGAGTCGGCCATCGCGACGACCTCCTGGTGGACCCGGGAGTTCAACATCATCGACGGCCAGATCGTCCCGCGTATCCTGGATGAACTGAACGCGCCGGAAATCAAGGCCGGCCAGGTGGTCACCCTCGATTTCAATGCCGGAACCGGCACCATCACCGGTGAGGGCGAAGCCCCTGCCTACAAGACCGAAATCAGCGTTCCCGGCGCCTTCTCCGGCAGTGAGTGGAACCTGGAGACGGCTCCGAAGCTCCTGGGCAAGGCCGACGGCGTGTTCAAGGGCGCGCTGACCATGTTCAAGAAGGACGATGCCGCCATCGAATTCAAGTTCGGCCATGACGGCAGCTGGATCGGCGGAACGGGCGAGGGTCTCAGCTTTACGCTGGGCTCCGATGCCAACATGACCATCGACGAGGGAACTTATTTCTGGACGGTTGACCTGGAGAACAAGACGGCCACGGCCGTCAAGGTCGAGAAGGTGGGTCTGATCGGTTCCTTCAACGAGTGGTCGGACGACGTCGTCCTGACCTTCAATGCGGAGGACCATACCTACAACGGGACGGTCACCCTCGGAGAGAATGCCGAACTGAAGGTCCGCTTCAATGGCAATTGGGACTATTCCCTGGGCGGTGACCTCAACCGCCTCCAGGCCGTGAACGACAACTGCAAGGTCGCCGAGGCCGGCACCTACACGGCCAAGCTCGACCTGAACAAGGGTACGCTGACCCTCACCAAGTAATTTTTCGGGCCGGGGCCCCTGACCGGACCCCGGCCTGCCAAGTAACCGTCATTCCCGGCCTGACCGGGAATCTCAAACACAACGATGCCTTATGAAACGGACACTCATCTCCATCCTGGCCTCCCTGGCCGCGCTGCTGGTCCTCTTCTCCTGTGACCCGACGAAGAACAATCCGGAGGTCCAGGATACCCTGACGGTGAGTCCTGCCTCGCTGGAGTTCGAAGCGGAGGACGCCTCGACCAAGCTCGTGTATGTTACCACGGAAAAGGACTGGACGGCCACGCCTTCAGCCAACTGGATCCGCATGGAGAAAACCTCCGGCACCGGCAAGGGCACCCTGGCGGTGACGGTCGATGCCAACACGGGGGAAAACCGCTCCGGGTCGATTACCGTCAAAGGATCGAAAACCGAGACGATCGCCGTGTCCCAGAAAGGCCGGAACATCATCACGGTCGTGGCGGATCCCGACAGTTTCGACGGGAACAAGCGCTCCTCCACGACTTACCAGCTGCTCATCTATTCCTTCGCCGACAGCGATGGCGACGGAATTGGTGACTTCAAGGGCATCCAGAACAAACTGGACTACCTGGATGGCTTGGGCGTAACAGCCCTGTGGCTGTCGCCGGCGCATCCGTCGGACAGCTACCATGCCTATGACGTTACGGACTACTATGCCGTGAATCCGTTGTACGGCTCCGAGCAGGACTTCAAGAACCTGATCGACGCGGCCCATGCCAAGGGCATCAAGATTTACATGGACTATGTCCTGAATCACTCCGGCAAGGGCAATGCCTGGTTCCAGCAGGCCCTGGCCGATCCGTCTTCCAAGTACCGCGACTACTATTTCATCACGCCCAACCCGAAGGCGGACTATTCCAAATTCCCGATGCTCAAGGGAACGACCTACCAGGCCGGCGAATGGAAGCAGGCGACTTCCGGCTCGCCTAAACTGACGGTCACCAAGACCACCGAGGCCGTGACGAACGGCAATTCCGACTGGAATCTCTGGACCTGGCAGGACGGCGGGGAAGGGAAGGTCGTCCGTTTCACCGCCAAGGGCGACGGCACCTACTATCTGGTGATGGAGATCAACGGCAAGTGGGGCATGCTGGTACGTAAGTACATGAACTGGGACGCGGGTTCCAAATTCGGCGCTTCCGGCGACGGAACGGTCACGGAAGGCAAGACGGTCGACTTGGTGCCGGACGGCGGCGACATGAGCTTCACCGGCTCGGGACGCTATAAGATCGAACTGACGAACGTCACGACGGAAACCCTGTACTACATGGGTTGCTTCAGTGACTGGATGCCGGACCTGAACTACGGCGATCCCGCGACGGCCGAGACCAATCCCACGTTCCTGGACCTGGCCGGATCGGCCGACAAATGGATCAATCTGGGCGTGGACGGACTCCGCCTGGATGCGGTCAAGCACATCTGCGGCGGCATTAATTCCTACTATCATCCGTCCAACCATACCCTGCTGGCCAAGTGGTACGAGCACTGTAATGCTACCTACAAGGCGGCCGGCCACAGCGATAATATCTTCATGGTGGCGGAAGAGTGGGATGACCACAAAACGGAGACGCAGTACTACAAGAGCCTGACTTCCTGCTTTGAGTTCGAGTACTTCGGCGCGCTGACTGCGGCCTTGAACGGCAATGCTTCCGGATACGTGAGGACGGTGAGCGGATATGTGGCTGACCATGCGGCCGCCCGCGCCGATGCCATCACGTCCATCTTCATGACCAACCACGACCAGAACCGTGCTGCGGAATCTTTAGGCAGGAAACTTGAGAAGGAGAAGCAGGCCGCTGCAATGATGTTGACCACCCCGGGCAAGCCTTTCGTCTATCAAGGCGAGGAACTCGGCTATTACGGCAAGAAGGATGGCGGTGACGAGTATGTCCGCACCCCGATGCTCTGGGACAAGGCCGGCAAGGACTGCGCGAAGAAGGGCGTGAACAGCAAGGTGGACAACTCGATGCTGACTTCCAGCATTTCCGTGGAAGCGCAGGACGCCGATGCGAATTCTCTCCTGAATGTCTATAAAACCTGGAGCCGGCTCCGCAATATCTACCCGGCCCTGGCGGAAGGTACGATGACGGACGCCTCCCTCGGTGGCGGCAACTCCATCGCCGGCTGGTACATGACCGCCGGAACCCAGAAACTCCTCGTGATCCACAACACGGCGACCTCGGCAAAGACCGTTACCGTCAAGGACAATACCTCCCGTGCGGTCGGCCTCCTCGGCACCGCGACGATTGACCACGACGTTCTCACCCTGGGCCCGAACTCCTCCGTGGTGTTCAAGCTGTAGGCGGGAGCGGAGCGGTTTTTGCAGGGAGAAAGGCATGCGGAAAATCCTTTGCTTCCTTGTCTTGCTGATGCTGTCAGCGGTGGGGGTCCGGGCACAGATGGTGCAGGACGCCTCGTACAGGGTGGTCGCCCACATCAAGTCCGACGGGACCATCCAGGACGCTTCGTACCGCGTCATCGGACACATCCAGTCAAATGGACTCATCCAGGATGCCTCCTACCGGGTTGTCGGGCACTTGGAACGGGACGGGACGGTAGAAGATGCGTCCTACCGGATCGTGGGGCATATCAAGCCCGACGGTGTCATCCAGGATGCTTCCTATCGTGTCATCGGCCATGTAAAAACCGACGGAACGGTGCAGGACGCCTCTTACCGCGTCATCGGCCACGTGAAGGGGGTTCCGATGGAGTGGGCGGCGCTCTATTTCTTTTTTCGCTGAAAATCACTATCTTGTGGCGTGATGAAAAAATGGTTTCCCATCATCGCGCTGATGCTCGTGTTTCTGCCCTTACCGGGGCGGGAACGGGAGCCGTGGCTGGATGAACTGGACGCAGAGCTGGCGAAGAAGGCGGAGTATGACGCGCAGAAAGAGGCCCGGATCGGGCAGTTGCGCGGCAGGCTCCGTTCTGCGCTGGACGACCGGGAACGCTACGGGGTCACGCGGGAACTGTATGAGGAATACCAGAGTTACAAGTATGATTCGGCCTATGCGTACGCGCAGGAGATGGCCCGGCTGGCAGCCGCGGCGGAACTGCCCGACGCCCGGGTGGAAGCCGGCTGCGCCACGACGTTCTGCCTGATCTCCGCCGGCCTGTACAAGGAGGCGTTCGACGTGATGGACGCCCTGCAGACGGACGGCGTCTCGCCCCGGACCCTGCTGGAATACTACAAGATGCAGGTGCGGCTGAACTATTCGGCCCGCGGTTATTCCCAGACGCCTCCCTATTGGGACATCTATTCCCGGGCAGGGGAGGAGTACAGCCGAAAGATCCTGGAAATGGTCCCGGAGGGCTCACCCACCTGGTGGGAATACCAGGCGAACTACCTGATGGAGAGCGCCCGGTACGAAGAAGGCATCACGGCGTTCGGCCACTTGCTGGCCGACGAGAACCTGGACCTGCATTCCCGCGCCATTTTCGCATCGTCCGTAGGCTGGCTCCAGCATTGCCTGGGCCGGGACGACGAGGCCATCCAGTCGCTCTGCGAATCGGCCATCTTCGATCTCAGGTCCTCCACCAAGGAGACGACCGCGCTCCGGATGCTCGCCGAGTACCTGACCCGCCGGGGCGAGGTGGAGCGGCCGTCGCGCTATGTGCGGGAGTCCTTTGACGATGCCAACTTCTACAACGCCCGCCTCCGCAAGTTGGAGGTCGGTGCGGTGCTGCCTCTGGTGGAGAAGAACCATTATGACAGCCTGCAGCGGGAGCGGAACCTGCTGGCGTGGGGGCTTGCGCTGCTCGCCCTGGTCATCCTGGCCGCCGTGGCCGCACTCCTGTTCATCCGGCGCCAGAACCGCCGCCTGCATGAGGCGCGCGCGACCATCGAAGAACGGAACGCCCAGCTGGAGGCCGCGAACGTGCAGCTCGCGGAGGCGAACGAGATCAAGTCGGAATACATCGGCAACTCTTTCTACATCAATTCCGAGTTCCTGGACAAGATGTCCCAGCTGTACAAGATGGTGGACCGGATGATTGTCACCCGGCAGTACGACGAACTGCGCCGTTCCCTGAAGGAATCCACCATCGACAAGGAGCGGGACGAGATGTACGAGTCCTTCGACCACACCTTCCTCAAGATCTTCCCGACCTTCGTCAACGACTATAATGCCCTGTTCCCGGAAACGGAGCAGCGGTTCCCTGCAGAAGGCCTCACCCCGGAGATGCGCATTTTCGCCCTCATCCGCCTCGGTATCTCCGAGACGGACCGCATCGCCAAGTTCCTGGACTACTCTGTCCATACCATCAACACCTACAAGACCCGGGTGAAGAACAAGTCCTGGGTGGAGAACGAGCAGTTCGAGGCCGAAATCATGAAGATCGGGGCCCGGTAAGGCCTATACAACCGTTATATTTTTCCACGCGAGTGTATCTATCAATACGCTCTGATTCAGCGTATTAAAATGTTTTAGAATTATATTCTCCCTATTTATTTCGGACGCGCGTAAGAATCCCGGTAATTTTGCGGTACACTGACAACAGTAACCCAAAATAACCAACTACCAACCCAATGAAAAGGATTCTTTCCGCATTGACCCTCCTGCTTCTGGCAGCGGGTCTGGTGTCCGCCCAGGGCGGATACCTGGTCAAAGGTGTGGTGGAGGATGCGATGGGCCCGGTCATCGGCGCCACCGTCTTGCAGCAAGGCACGACGAATGGTACGACGACCGGCCTGGATGGTGATTTCGTCCTTCGCGTCCCGGATGCAGATGCGCTGGTGGAAATCAGTTGCATCGGCTACGCCACCCAAGTATTCAAGGCCTCTGAGGTTCCGGCCCGGGTTCTCCTCCTCGAGGACACCGAGTTCCTCGACGAAGTCGTGGTCATCGGCTACGGTACCCTCTCCAAGAAGGAGGTTTCCGCGTCCATCGTCCAGGTGGACAGCAAGGACTTCTTCCGTGGCACCACCAACAACCCGATGACGATGCTCACCGGTAAGGTGGCCGGCCTGAACGTCGTGACGAGCCAGGGCTCCAACCCGAACTCCGGTTCCGACTACCAGATCCGCGGCGCCACCTCCCTGCAGGCCGGCAACGGCCCGCTCGTGGTGATCGACGGTGTCCCGGGCGGCGACATCCGCTCCCTGGCCCCGCAGGACATCGAGTCCATGACCGTCCTGAAGGATGCGGCTTCCGCTTCCATCTACGGTACGGCCGGTGCGAACGGTGTCATCCTCGTGACCACCAAGAAGGGCTCCAAGGATGAGGCCGGCACGGCCCATGTCACCTATGACGGCGCGTTCAACGTGAACTTCGTGAAGGCCCCGATCGAGGTCCTGTCTCCGGAAGAGTGGGTCCGCTCCCGCCGCGGTACCGACTACGGTGCCCGTACGGACTGGTACAACGCCCTCCTGCGCGACTTCTCCTATGGCCACAGTCACTATGTGGGTGTGGACGGCAGCACCGCCAAGGGCTCCTACAACGCTTCCGTGTCCTATAAGAACTCCCTCGGTGTGGACCTCGTGGACGCCCGTGAGGAATTCGGCGCCCGCGCCGCCGTGGAGCAGCGCCTCATCAAGGACTTCCTCCAGCTGAACATCAGCCTGAACGCCCGCCGCGTGAACGAGGAATATGGCAACGACGGTTCCTTCGGCACCGCCCTCACCATCAACCCGACGTTCCCGATCTACAACGATGACGGCTCCTACTACCAGCCGACGGCTCCGACCGGCGCCACGAACCCGGTCGAGGCGATGCTCAACAAGACCGCGAACGGCCAGCGCCTGTACACCACCGGCGCCGTGTCCCTGAAGGCGAACTTCATCAAGAACGAAGTCCACAACCTCAGCTCCACGGTGACCTACTCCCTGGACTACAACGATTACAAGTCCAACAACTACACCCCCATCGAGTCCCACGACAAGTACTGGAACGGCTATGAGGGTACCGCTTCCCTGAGCTACAGCAAGAACTGGCGCAACCAGCTCGAGTGGCTGTTCAACTACTCCTTCCACCAGGGTGCCCACCACCTCAACGCGGTGGCCGGCTACTCCTACCAGGACCACAACTCGGAGAGCATGAACATGACCAACCGCGGCTTCACCTACGACTCCCTCCTGTGGAACGACATCGGTGCCGGTACCGCCCGGACCGAGAATCCCGCCCAGACGGGCATGGGTTCCGGCAAGTCCCTGTCCAAGGTCATCGCCCTCCTGGGCCGTGTCAACTACAACTGGAACAACACCATCTTCGCCTCCCTGTCCCTCCGTCACGAAGGCGCCACCAACTTCGGTGTGAACCACAAGTGGGGTAACTTCCCCGCCGCCTCCATTGCCTGGGAAATGGCGAACATGGAGTTCATGCAGGGTGTCCGCTGGATCAACAGCCTCAAGCCCCGTGTCTCCTACGGTGTCACCGGCCGTCGCGGCGGTTCCAACGTGTCCCGCCCGACCTACGGCAGCCATGGCCAGTACTTCATGGACGGTGAGTGGGTGAAGGGTTATCGCCCGGCATCCAATGCGAATCCGGACCTGCGCTGGGAGAAGCTCGTGGCCGTGAACGTCGGTCTCGACTTCGTCTTCTTCGACAACCGCCTGCGCGGAAGCCTCGACCTGTACGACCGCCGCAGCCCGGACCTGCTGTACAACTATACCGCTCCGCAGCCGCCGTTCATCCACAGCTCCATCCTCGTGAACGTGGGTGAGACCCAGAACCTCGGTGCCGAGCTCGCCCTGGACGCCGATGTCGTCAAGACGAAGAACTTCACCTGGACTTCCGGCATCAACGCTTCCATCGGCTATTCCAAGATCAAGACCCTGTCCAACCAGATCTACGGTGCCTCCTACATCGACATGCTGGGCACCGGCGGCCTGGGACAGACTTCCTACTATTACCGCTATACTGAAGGCAGCCGCCTCGGCACCCTGTATGGCTATGAGGCCGCCGGCGTGAACGAGTTCGGCGACATGATGGTGTACGACAACGACGGCAACGTGATCACCGCCGCTTCCGCCAATGCCGCCTTCAAACGCTATATCGGCAACACCATCCCGAAGCTCTTCCTGTCCTGGAACAATACGTTCCGCTACAAGCACTGGGACCTGAACGTGTTCATGAACGGCGCTTTCGGCCACATGATCTACAACAACCGCCGCGCCGGCAACCTCCAGAGCTCCGGTAACGCCAACGTCTTCCGTACCGCTTACACCCGCGACAAGGATGTCCGCGAATACGGCGGCGTCGTCACCTCCTACTTCCTGGAGCACGGCGACTTCATGAAGCTGCAGAACGTCTCCCTGGGCTACACCCTGAATCCCAACAACGACATCATCCGGAGCCTCCGCATCTTCCTGACCGCGACCGACCTGTATACCTTCACCGGTTACACCGGCACCGATCCGGCCCTGCTTTCCACCAACGGACTGACTCCGGGCGTGGACAACGGCGTCGGCTATCCCGAGACCCGCGTTGTCACCCTGGGTGCGACCGTCACCTTCTAATCCGCGAGCG
>JAEEGK010016174.1_pt1 | contig 16440 bp, 12 predicted proteins | sample 8958771 | NCBI WGS metagenome assembly JAEEGK01 (sample SAMN16246547, study PRJNA631951) | gut metagenome | biome: gut microbiome; feature: rumen; material: SC-attached | host: Bos | place: Iran: Karaj | collected 2018-10 | reverse complement strand
AGCGTGGTCTCCATCATCGGTGAGGAGGGTTCCGGTAAGAGTACCGTCTCCGATCTGATCATGGGATTCAGGATGTCCACCGAAGGGCAGGTGTTGCTGGACGGTATGGACGTGGCCGATCTCAAGAGGTCCAGGCTCAGATCAGTCATCGGTATTTCGTCGCAGGATCCCTTCGTGTTCGAAGGTACCGTCTACTACAATCTTTCCAGGGTCGCACCTGAGGAGGAGATTATCAGGGTATCGAAGCTTACGGGCTTCGATGAATGCGTCAGGAAGCTGCCGAAGGGTTATGACACCGTCATCGGAGGCAGGGGACACGGTCTGTCATCGGGAGAGAAGCAGCTGCTGTCCATAACAAGACTGTTACTGTACGATCCGAAGGTCATGATCTTCGATGAATCGTCATCGGATATGGATCCGCTGACCAATATGGCGGTCATAGCATCCGTACGCGACTACCTGAAAAAGAACAAGACACTGATAATCATCGACAACACATCCTTGTCGGTCCAGAATGCAGACAAGGTGATATTCATGGGCAGGGGAAGGGTCCTGGACATGGGTACCCATTCCGAGCTCATGGACAGGAATCCCGCATACGTCGAGATGTACAGGAATATGTTGGCCTGACCTCACAGTATGAATAGAAGAATCGACATCTCGGGAGCATGACCGAAGACCTATCGAAGTTCCTCCAGGAGGACGAATACGTGGATTTCATGGAATTGACCCTTTCCAGGGAGATCCAGAACGCAATAGGCAGATGCGAGAACGATGAAGAAAGGGTGAGGGTCGCCTACGAGGCCGTACGCGACCAGATCGAGAATGTTTTCGATATAGATGCCATAGGCAGCCCTGCGAAAGCATCGCGCGTCATCAGGGACAGGATGGGCTGCTGCCACGCCAAGGCGAACCTTCTGGCCGCTATGCTGCGTTTCTATAAGATCCCCGTGGGATTCTGCTACCAGCGCATAAACATGGGCGAAGGTCTGGGATACCACCTTCACTGCTACAACGCCGTCTACCTCAACGGAAAGTGGATCAAACTCGACGCCAGGGGCAACAGGGAAGGCATCAATGCCGAGTTCTCCCTCGATGAGCCCAAGCTCGCCTATGAGATCGATGAGGAACTGGGAGAATCGGACATCAAAGGGATATTCGCGACCCCCGATCTCGACTGCATGAACGTCATCGAGAAGGCCGACGACATCGAGGATGTGATGTTCGGACTGCCCGATAACGTCAACAGAGAACCCGACATAAAAGAATGATTTTTTCAATGTGCCAGCAGGGAGAAATCCCTGCATGCGCACACTTATTTCGTGAGGTATTGGTTCACGATCTTGACGGCACAGACGTCGCCGCACATGGAGCATCCGTCCTCTTTCTTGGTGCATCCGCGTTCCCTGTACCTTCTCGCCTTCTCGGGGTCGAGGCAGACATCGAACATCGCTTCCCAGTCGAGGTTCTTCCTTGCGACCGCCATCCTCGTGTCCAATTCCCTGTTCTTGCCGCGGAGCATGTCACCGACATGAGCCGCTATCTTGGAAGCGATCAGCCCTTCCTTCACGTCATCGATATCCGGCAGCGAGAGGTGTTCCGCAGGAGTGAGATAGCAGAGGAAGTCCGCACCCGCCTTCGCTGCGATGGAACCGCCTATTGCGCCGACGATGTGGTCGTAACCCGGCGCTATGTCGGTCACCAGCGGACCGAGCACGTAGAACGGTGCTCCGTGGCAGAGCGTCTTCTCGAGCATCATGTTGCCCTCGATCTGGTCGATGGGCATGTGTCCCGGTCCTTCGACCATAGCCTGCACACCGGCCTCGCGTGCTCTTTTTACAAGAGTCCCCAAGGTCTTCAGTTCGGAGATCTGCGCGGCATCCGAGGCATCATCGATGCATCCCGGTCTGAAGCCGTCTCCCAGCGAGAGCGTGAACTCGTATTTCCTCGCAAGATCGAGCAGATAATCGAAGTTCTTGTAGAGGGGATTCTCTTCCTCGTTGTGGAGGATCCATGCGGTGAGGAACGAACCTCCGCGTGAAACGACATCCATCTTCCTGTCGGACTGTTTCAGCCATCCCACGTTCTCCTTGGTAATTCCGCAGTGGACGGTCATGAAGTCCATTCCGTCCTTGGCATGCTTCTCGATTCCGTTGAACATGTCGTCCTCGGTCATCTCCACGACAGCGTTCCTCCTAGCTGCGGTGAGACCTATCTGGTAGATGGGGACGGAACCCGTCATGACAGAGCATTCCTTCAGTATCCTGGCACGTATGGCGTCGATATCTCCGCCGGTGCTCAGATCCATCACGGCGTCCGCACCGTATCTCAGGGCGATCCTGAGCTTCTCCAGCTCGTTCTCTATGCAGACGAGATCCCTGGAGGTCCCCAGGTTCACGTTGACCTTGATGCTCATACCTTCGCCTATCGCAGCGAATTCGGGGTTGTGGATGGGGTTGCAGGGCGCAACGATGCGTCCCGATGCTATTCCGTCCATGACGAAACGCTCGGTGACCTTCTCCTTCTCCGCTATGGCCTTGAACTGGGGTGTGACGATGCCCTTCTTGGCATCTTCCATGATGGTGCTCATTGCCTCCGCATCTGTGAGTGTCCTATTAATTGTTGTCTTTACGCCCTTTAGAAGGATGAAATAGGTGCTCGATACGCGTACGCGACGTGCGCGCGTGTGCGCGTATATACGCGCGTATAAATATAGAAAAGATATACCCTAATACAACAGTCGTCGGTAGAAGGACGGCAGGATGATTTGATGGATGGGAACAATGGTTCTAATGAATATGATGCGAACAGCATCGTTCTTCTCGAAGGTCTCGAGGCCGTAAGGAAGAGACCCGGAATGTACATCGGAAGCACCGATACGAGAGGTCTCCACCACCTCGTCTACGAGATCGTGGACAACAGTATCGATGAGGCCATGGCAGGATATGCGGACCAGATCAACGTCTACATCAACGAGGACGGTTCATGCACCGTCAAGGATGACGGACGCGGAATCCCCACGGGAATGCACCAGTCAGGCAAATCGGCACTGGAGGTGGCGCTCACCGAGCTTCACGCCGGAGGAAAGTTCAACAAGAACAGCTACAAGGTCTCCGGAGGACTCCACGGAGTCGGTGTCTCGGTCGTCAACGGTCTCTCGAGCAAGATGGAGGCCGTCGTCGAGAGGGACGGCAAGATCTTCCGTCAGACCTATCACATCGGTATCCCCGACGGACCCGTCGAGGTCATCGGCGATTCCGACAGGACGGGAACGACGATCACATTCTACCCCGATCCCACCATCTTCGAGACCGTGGTGTTCGATTACACCACGCTGCAGAACAGGTTCCGCAACCAGGCCTTCCTGAACAGCGAGGCCACCGTGAACTTCGAGGACAAGCGCACCGGGAGGAAGGAGAGGTTCCACTACGACGGAGGAGTCTCCGAGTTCGTGCAGTACCTTAACAGGTCCAAGACCCCTCTCCACCAGGTCCCCATCCGTTTCAACGGCGAGAGGAACGGCGTGAACATCGACATCGCCATGCAGTACACCGACGGGTACAACGAGGAGATAGACTCCTTCGTCAACACCATCTACACCCCCGAGGGGGGAACCCACCTCACCGGGTTCAGGACGTCCCTGACCAAGTGCCTCAACGATTACGGAAAGGCGAACAACATCCTCAAGGACACCACCCTGGAGGGGTCCGACGTGCGCGAAGGCCTGACGGCGATCGTCAGCATCAAGATGGCCGAGCCTCAGTTCGAGGGCCAGACCAAGGCTAAGCTGGGAAGCAGCGTCGCCCAGGGGGCGGTCATCGGGCTGATGAACGAGAAGCTCTCCGAGTACCTGCTCGAGAACCCCGCCGTCGCGCAGATCATCCTCAAGAAGGCCATCTCAGCCTACGAGGGAAGGGAGGCCGCCAGGAAGGCCAGGGACGCCACCAGGAGGAAGAGCGTCCTCGAGACCACCAGCCTTCCCGGGAAGCTCGCGGACTGCTCCGAGAGGGACCCGTCGAAGTGCGAGCTCTACATAGTGGAGGGGGACTCCGCAGGAGGCAGCGCCAAGCAGGGCAGGGACCGCGCGTTCCAGGCCATACTCCCGCTGAGAGGGAAGATCCTGAACGTGGAGAAGGCCCGCCCGGACAAGCTCCTGGACCACGAGGAGATCAAGAACCTGGCCATCGCCATCGGCGGGGGGATCGGAAGGGACTTCGACGTATCCAAGATCCGCTACCACAGCGTCGTCATCATGACCGATGCGGACGTGGACGGGGCGCACATAGGCACCCTGCTCCTGACCCTCTTCTACAGGCAGATGCGCCCGCTGATAGACGAGGGGCACGTGTACATCGCCATGCCTCCCCTCTACAGGGTCTACAAGGGCAAGAAGCAGATCTACGCCTACAACGACGAGGAGATGGCCGCCGCCATGGCCGAGCTCGGCCCCGGCGCCAACGTCTCCAGGTACAAGGGTCTGGGAGAGATGAACCCGCAGCAGCTTTGGGACACCACCATGGACCCCGAGTCCAGGATAATGAAGAAGGTCACGGTGGAGGACGGCATGATCGCCGACCAGCTGTTCTCCGTCCTCATGGGAGACGACGTCGAGCCCCGCAGGGAGTTCATAATCGAGCATGCCCACGAGGTCATCAACCTGGACGTGTGATACCATGGACGGGGAGAAGAAACTCATCATCCAGTCGGTCGAGAAGGAGATGCAGCGCTCCTACATCGACTACTCCATGAGCGTCATAGTCGGAAGGGCCCTTCCGGACGTCCGCGACGGGTTGAAGCCCGTCCACAGGAAGATCCTGTTCGCCATGGACAACCTCAGCCTGACGTATAACCGTCCACACAAGAAGTCCGCGACCGTGGTGGGAGAGGTCCTCGGTAAGTACCACCCGCACGGCGACACGGCGGCGTACGACGCCATGGTGAGGATGGCCCAGCCGTTCTCGCTGAGATACCCGCTGGTGGACGGCCAAGGGAACTTCGGCTCGGTGGACGGCGACGGCGCGGCCGCCATGCGTTACACCGAGGCCAGGATGTCCAAGATGGCCAGCGACCTGCTCGCAGACATAGACAAGGAGACGGTGGACATGGTCGACAACTACGACGGCTCCCTGAAGGAGCCCTCGGTGCTGCCCTCCAAGTTCCCCAACCTCCTGGTGAACGGGTCGGACGGGATCGCGGTGGGGATGGCCACCAAGATGCCTCCCCACAACCTGGGCGAGGTCTGCGACGCCATCTCGTACTCCATCGACCATCCGGAGGCCTCGCTGGATGATTTGATGTCCTACATCAAGGGGCCGGACTTCCCCACCGGGGGGACCATCTACGGCATGGCGGGAATCCGCTCCGCCTACGAGACCGGCCGCGGGAGGCTGAAGGTCAGGGCGAACACCCACGTGGAGGAGATGGGCAACGGCAAGGAGCGCATAATCGTAGACGAGATCCCCTACCAGGTCAACAAGGCCGTCCTCATCGAGCAGATAGCGGACAGGGTCAAGAACAAGGAGATCGAGGGCATCACCGACCTCAGGGACGAGTCCGACAGGCACGGGATGCGCATAGTCATCGAGCTCCACAAGGACGCGCTCTCGGCCGTCGTTTTGGAGAACCTGTTCAAGAAGACCAACATGGAGGTCACCTACGGCATCATAAACATCGCCCTGGTGGACAACAAGCCTTCTCTCCTGTCCCTGAAGGAGCTCATCTACCAGTACATCACCCACAGGAGGTCCGTGGTCTACCGCAGGACCGAGTACGACCTCAAGCAGGCTGAGAAGCGCTACCACATCCTGGAGGGCCTGATGAAGGCCATAGGGATGCTGGACGAGACCATCGCGCTCATCAGGGCGTCGGAGAGCGCCGAGGAGGCCAACGCCGGCCTCAGGGAGCTCCTGGACATCGACGAGGAGCAGGCGAAGGCCATCCTGGACATGAGGCTCCAGAAGCTGACCGGCCTGGAGCTGGACGCCATCAGGGACGAGCATTCCGCCCTGAAGCTCCAGATGGACGACCTGAGGGACATCCTCGCCAAGGAGTCCAGGATCAACGCCATCATCCAGTCCGAGCTCAAGGAGATGAAGGACGCCTACGGCGACGAGCGCCGCACCGTGATCGACCCCAACCCGCTGGACAGCGACGAGGAGGACCTGATCCCGAAGCAGAGGGTCGTGATCACGATGTCCAAGGACAGCTACGTCAAGAGGATCCCGCTGAGCACGTACAGGCAGCAGGGCCGCGGAGGCGTGGGGCTGACCGGCATGCAGACCAAGGAGGAGGACCACGTGGACTCCATGTTCGTGGCCTGCTCCCACGACTACATCCTGTTCATAACGAACAAGGGCCGCCTCCACTGGCTCAAGGGATACAGGATCCCGGAGGGCAGCAGGCAGTCCAAGGGCAAGCCCATAGTGAACCTCCTTCCCGACCTGGAGGAGGACGAGCGCGTGGTCAGCACCGTCTGCACCGCCGACTTCCCCGACGACAAGTTCATCGTGTTCTGCACCAAGAAGGGACGGGTGAAGAAGACCGCGCTGTCCGCCTACGGCAACGTGAGGTCCAAGGGGATAAAGGCGATCCTCTTCAAGACGGACGACGACCCCGACTCCGAGGACGACGAGCTCATAGAGGCCGAGATCGCCGGGGAGGGCGACGACATCGTGATGGCGTCCAAGAACGGGAAGGCCATCAGGTTCTCGCACGAGGAGGCCCGCCCCATGGGGAGGACCGCCACCGGAGTGATCGGAATGAGGCTGGCGGACGACGACGAGGTCGTCTCCATGGACATCGTCAGGTCCGGGGACAAGCTCCTGACAGTGACCGAGAACGGATTCGGGAAGATCACCGACGTCGACGCCTACTCCAAGCACCACCGCGGCGGACAAGGCGTGATAACCATAATCTGCAGCGAGCGCAACGGCCCCGTCCTGAGCGTCAGGAAGGTCGTCCCCGGGGACAACCTCATGCTGACCTCCCGCACCGGGAAGATCATCCGCATCGACGTGGACGCCGTCCGCGAGACCGGGCGCGCCGCCCAGGGCGTGAAGCTGATGGACCTCAGGGACGACGACAAGGTCGTGGCGGTCCAGCCGGTGATGGCCGATCCCGCCTCGGCGGAGTACGAGGAGATAACGGAGACCCTGTCGGAGCCTCCGGACTCCTGATCCAAATCGGCCGGGGGACTCCCTCCGGCCCTTTTCCTATTTTGCAGAGGAACGTCCTCGGTTCAGTACAGCTTCTTCTTGATTATCAGGTGGCAGATGCAGTAGAACGCCGCCGCATAGACGAGGATCACCGCCACGGACGTCGGGTCCACCGGGTCGCACAGGGCGGACGCCCTCATCACAGCGGTGGAATGGGACAGCGGCAGCGCCCAGACTATGTATGCGGCGAAGTCGGGAAGGGAGTCCACGTCGAACAGCGTTCCGCACATGAAGGACATCGGCAGTATCACGATGCTGTTGATCATCATCAGCGTGGGCGAGGAGTTCGCGGTCAGCCCGGCGGCCACGCCCAGGAGCGAGAACATCAGGCAGGACAGGAGCATCGCCAGGACGAGCCACGGCGTCAGGCTCAGGCCGGGCGTCAGAAGCATCCCCAGGCCGAGGATGATCAGCCCGCCGGCCAGTCCCCTCAGGCCTCCCATGACGCATTTCCCGAGTATGACGGAGGGCGTGTGCATGGGGCACAGGATGAGCTCGTCGAAGCTGGAATGGAAAAGCCTCTGGATGAGGATCTTCTGCGAGGAGGACGAGAATCCCGCGTTCATGGAGGATATCGCGATGATCCCGGGGATTACGTAGGCGATGTAGTCCTGGTCGCCGGAACGCATGCCGTATCCGAACGCCAGGAGGTACAGGAGCGGGCCGATGAGCGTCGAGACCAGGGTCTGGACGAGGTTGTGCCTCATGTAGCAGAGGTCGCCGTAGGCCACCCTGAACACCTCGGAGGGAAGATTGTACATCGGATCCTCCTCCCGGTGAGCTCGAGGAACACGTCCTCCAGGTTCGTGGGACGTATGGATATGCTGCTATCGGGCGGGACGTCGGCAGAAGCGGCCCTCGCCGAAGCGGAGTCGGGGTGGTAGGAGACGCTCTCCTCCCCGTCCGGGCCCACCGACACCAGGGCGAAGGCCCCCACGCGCCTCTTCAGCTCCTCGGGGGTCCCCTCGGCTATCAGCCTGCCCTTGTTGATTATCCCGACCCTGTCGCACAGGGATTCCGCCTCGAAGATGTAATGCGTGGTGAGGAACACCGTGGTCCCGTCCTTGTTCAGGCCGCGTATAAGCTTCCAGAGCAGGTTGCGCGACTGCGTGTCCAGACCGGTGGTGGGCTCGTCCATGAACAGGATCTCCGGCCGGTGCATTATCGAGCATGCGATGGAGACCTTCTTCTTCCAGCCTCCGGAGAGCTTGTCCACCTTGGTCTCCATGCGGTCTTGGAGCTCCATGATTCCGGCGAACTCCTCTATGCGCTTCTTGGCCTCCTTGAAGGAGAGGTTCTGCATGAGGGCATGATGCAGCAGGTTCTCGCGCACGGTCAGGTCCTTGTCCAGGCTGTTGTGCTGCTGGATCACCCCGATGAGCCTTCTGACCTCCACGACGCGGTCGCGGGCGTCCAGGCCGTCTATCGCGATCGACCCTTCGTCCGGGATCTCCATGGTGGTGAGCATGCGGACGGTGGTGGTCTTGCCTGCGCCGTTCGGACCCAGGAAGCCGTACAGCTCCCCCTTCCTGACGTCCAGGCTCAGGCCGTCCACCGCAACGAGGTCGCCGAACCTCTTCACGAGCCCTTCGGCGCGGATCATGCTCTCTTCGTCGGCCATGTCCGGGAATCGCGGTGCCCGTTAAAGCGGATGCCATGAATGGAGGATATTAACGAACAAATAGTGGAAATATAGGGATAGGCGGCATTTTTTCGTCCCAAGCGTTCCGGAATCCGTCGCGGCATGCGGAAGCAGGATGTTCCGTAGTTCGCTCCCGGTGACGTAATCTTTATAATTCAGTTCCATTATTGGGGCAATTACGCCGTGGTAACTCAGTTGGGAGAGTGCAAGACTGAAGATCTTGAAGTCGCTGGTTCGAGCCCGGCTCACGGCACCATGATTTCTCTCGAATTTGGACAGTGTATTCCACATGGAACCTGACAAGATACTGATTGACATCCGCACCTGCGACCTCAAGATGTCGCAGCTCATGGCGGAGATCCAGCGTCTTCAGGCGGAATATCCGGATTACGAGATCTTCCTGGACGGCGACGCGTACGCCATCGTCGGGCGCAGGAGGAAGGCCCGATGGGACGCGGCCGTGCCACCATCGGTCTCTACAATTCCTACGACCAGAACTTCAGGGAGCCCCACAGGCGCGTCATAGCCCGTGCCGGCGACCTCGCCATGGCCTTCGACATGAACCTGGTCCTTTTCGGGTTCCCGATCCCGGAGGAGACACGCACCCCCGTGGAGGTGGCGGAGTGGATCGCCGGGACGACCAGCATCGGGCGCCATGGGGATTACTTCGTTGATCTGGCGGAGAAGGGGCGCTTCCAGCGGTTCCCGTATCCTTCCAAGGGGTTCCCTCCCCAGCTCGGCGCCCCCGTCCTGACCACCTGCAGGCCCGACCCTTCCAAGCAGATATCCGTCGCGCAGGCAGCGGAGATGATAGAGAGCGGGCAGAGCCTCCTCCTAGTGTTCGGAATCGGCCCCCACGGCGTCCCTAAGGACGTGATGAAGATACCGAAGTACAACCTGGACATAACGCCTGGCGGGTATTCGCTGGAGACCTGTGCCGCCATCGGCGCGGTCTGCGGGGCGCTGTACTCCAAGCTCAACTACCGACGTCGGTCGCATCCCTCGAACTGGCTGTCGTACAGGGTCTTGAAGAACCCGCCGGCTTCCAGAAGCCCTCCGAAGGTCCCCTTCTCGACGATGCTGCCGTCGCGGACGACCAGGATGCAGTCGGCGTCCTTGATGGTGGACAGGCGGTGCGCGATTATGAACGAGGCCTTGTCGCTCATCAGGCGGCGCATGGCGGCCTCCACCCTCTTCTCCAGGTTCGTGTCCACCGAGCTGGTGGCCTCGTCCAGGATCAGCAGCGGCGCGTCCCTGGCCATGGCCCTCGCTATCATCAGGAGCTGCCTCTGGCCTATCGAGAGCTGCACGGACTCGTCGAGGACGGTGTCGTAGCCCTCGTCCATGGTCTCGATGAAGGCGTCCGCGCCGATCGCCTCGCACACCTCCCTTATCCGCTCGTCGGTGACCTCCGGGTCGCCCATGGAGATGTTCTCGCGGACGGTGGCACCGAACGTCCAGGCCTCCTGGGGGACCACGCAGAACAGCTTTCTGAGCTCCTCCCTGCTCATCTCCGAGACGTCCACCCCGTCTATGGCTATCCTCCCGGAGTCTATCTCGTAGAACCTCAGCAGTATGTTGACGATGGTGCTCTTCCCGGCCCCGGTGGGCCCGACTATGGCTATCTTCTGGCCAGGAAGCACGTCCAGGCTGAGGTCCTGGATGACCGGGACGCCTTCGGAGTACGAGAAGCGGACGTGCTCGAAGGACACGCGCCCCTCGACCCTGTCGACCTTGGCGGTCTTCCCGGACTCGTCGTCCATCTCCTCCGCGCCTAGGAATCCGAACACGCGCTCCGCGGAGGCCGCCACGGACTGCATGGTGGCCAGCGTGTCCGAGAGGCGGAGGATGGGGTCGGTGAACTGCCTCACGTAGACGATGAACGCCACCAGGGTCCCGAAGTCCAGCCGGCCCTCGATGATCATCGCGGACCCGAACACGCAGACGATGACGTACCCGAGGTTCGAGAGGAAGTCCATCATGCGCGGCATGAGGCTGGACACGAACCTGGTCCTGAAGGCGCTCCTGTAGAGGCTCTCGTTGATCTCGGAGAACCTCTCCATGGCGCGCCCCTGGTCGTTGTAGGTGGTGACGACGTCCATCCCGTAGTACAGCTCCTCCACGAGCCCGTTCATCCTGCCGAGGCTCCTGGCCTGTTCTGAGAAGTACTTCTGGGAGCCCTTTATGATCGCGATCATCAAGGCGAACCCGAGGAGCACCGGGACCACCGAGACGAGCGTCAGGGCGGGGTCGGCGATGAGCATCATCAGCATCGAGCCGGCCATCATCGTGATCGCGGTGACCGCATGGCATATGCATTCGGCCAGCTGGGTGCGTATGGTGTCGGTGTCGTTGGTGAACCTGCTCATCACGTCCCCGGTGTTCATGCGGTCGAGGACGCGCAGGGGGATGCGGAACATCTTGGACGCCAGGTCCTTGCGCATGGCGTGTCCGCTGCGTTCCGAGGCGCAGGGGACGATGTAGTTCTCCAGCGACGAGAAGACCAGGTTGAGCAGATACAGCGCCAGGAGGACGATCCCCGCGGAGGTCACCGGCCCGAGGTCGATGGACCCGGAGGCTATCCCGTCGGCGATCCCGTTGGTCATCGACGCCAGGAACCGAGGCGCCAGCAGGAGCGCCGCGGACGACAGGAGCGACAGGACCACCCCAGCGAGGATGTGCAGCTTGTACTTCCCCACATAGCGCATGAGCGTGCGCATGGTCGCCCAGAGGTTCTGGGGCTTCTCGACGCTGGACCAGGGCGGGCCTCCGGGCGGCATCGGTCCTCCTCCATCTGGGCCCTGGCGGTGTCGCGGTAGAGAATGCAGTCCCTCATGAGGTCGTCGTGCGTCCCCGTTCCGACGGCCTTCCCGTCGTCCAGGACGATTATGAGGTCGGCGTCCATGACGGTCCCGACCCTCTGGGCCACCACCACCTTGGTGGTCCCTCCCATGCGTTCCCTGAGAGCCTGGCGGAGGGCCTTGTCGGTTTTGAAGTCGAGGGCGGAGAACGAGTCGTCCAGGAGGAGCGTCTCGGGGTCCTTGCAGACGGCGCGCGCTATCGTTATCCTCTGCTTCTGGCCGCCGGAGACGTTCCTTCCGTACTGGGAGAGCTCGGCGTCCAGGCCTTCCGGCAGGTTCCTCACGAATCCGTCCGCCTGGGCTATCTCCAAGGCCCTCCAGACGTCCTCGCGGGTTCTGTACGGGGCGGTCTCCCCGAAGTTGACGTTGTACTCCACGCTTCCGGTGAATATCACGGGGGTCTGCGGAACGTATCCGAGGCGGGAGTAGAGCGCCCTGCGGGTGTATTCCCTGACGTCCTTCCCGTCCACGAGGATCTGCCCGGAATCCGGGTCGTACTGCCTCAGGATGAGCTTCACCAGGGTGCTCTTGCCGCTGCCCGTGGATCCGAGCACGGCGAGGGTCTGCCCCCTTTCGATCTTGAAGCTGATGCCCTCCAGGGCAGGGGTCTTCCGTCCGGGATAGGTGAACGTGACGTCCTTGAACTCCACGGTCCCTCCGATCCCGGTGTCCCCGTCGAAATCCCCCTCCGGGACGCCCCTCTCCCTCTCTATGACGTCCGTCATCCTCCCGTAGGCGACCTTGGCGCTGGGGAATCCGCGAATGATCCCGGTGAGCATCATGAACGCCGACATGACCTGCAGCGCATAGGATGAGAACACGACCATGTCTGAGAATAGAAGGAATTTGTCGTCCTGGTCGGAAACGCCCGTGATTATGAGCGCCCCGGTCCAGTATATCCCGATGGTCATCACGTTGATGACGGTGCTGGATATGCCAGCCATCGGCGCCATCCTGCTGAAGATCCTGACGTTGTTGTCCAGCAGGGCGGAGCTGGCCTCGTCGAACTTCGACAGGCGGTATTCCTGCGCGTTGTACGCCCTCACGACCTTGGACCCGGTAAGGTTCTCGCGGACTTCGCGATTCACGTCGTCCTTCAACCATTGGATGCGCCTGAAGAGCTTCATGACGCACCACATCACCGAGGCGATGGTCGCCGCGATGATCAGGACTCCGACCACGGTGATGGCGGTCCATTGCCATTCGGCTCCGGACATCTTCAGGACCGCCCAGACGGCCAGTATGGGGGATTTCACCAGAATCTGCACGCTTCTTCCGAAGAAGTTCTGCAGCTGGTAGGGGTCGTTGGTGCTTCTGGTGACCAGCGATGCGGCGGAGATCTCCGAGATGTCCTGCGACGACAGCTCTTGGACCTTGGCGAACATCCTCTGCCTCAAGGTGCGGACGAACGAGGCCGAGAACTTCGCCGCGAAGAATCCCGCCCCCACGGACGCGGCCAGGCTCAGGAGGGCGCACGAGAGCATCCTGTACCCGTCCCTCGCGACCAGTTCGGATCCCGTCCCGGTCTGGACGGCGTAGGTTATCTCGTTCATGAATTCCGGAATCTTCAGGTCCAGGTACACCTGGAATACGATGCAAGCGGTGCATAGGGCGACGTAGGCCCAGTCCTTCTTGGTGAAATAACCGAACAGCATCGCGGGACTCCGGCCGTTGGGAGGATTCCGAACAGCATGTTCCGTAAAGTTTCTGGTTCGTAAAACTTGCGCCAGCCTCCTACTGCCAAGGCTAGTACACTTTTTATACGCATATATATTGGCTGATATCGCCAAGGTGCTTATATGATACCTAAACTGTTAATATTCATCACAGTGGCGATAGTGGCCATCCTCGGCATCCTCGCGGGTGCCGGGCACATCATCGGCCCTGACCACGGAGATGACGACGATGGCTTCAAAGCCACCGATGCCTCCCAGATCGCCGCTTCGTTCTCCGCCAGCTACGACGGATTCTTCGGAGAGGACTTCTATCTCGCGGACAACTCCACCAAATACGAGGCCGGGGATTACTATCCCAACGGAACGACTGGCGCATACGGTTCGGACATCAATTACGTGACATTCTACCTCATGAATAACCAGAACAGTGCCAAGGACAAGTTCGACACGAACAAGGCATATTACGAGTCCCAGATGGACAAGATGGTCATGGGATCCAAGGTCGTCGGAACGTACCAGAAGGCCAAGCTCGACGGAGCAGTCGGTTACTTCAACAACTTCAACATGGGCACCCCCTCGACCTATCTGTACTACACCGGATACTACGGCAACGTGTTCTTCGAGGGCTATTTCTTCCTCAAGGGCACCCAGACCACCGATTACGAGGTCTACGTGCTGGCCAGCGAGATCTACAAGGCCATCAACAACCCCGTGTCCGTCGATAAGGCCAAGAAGTACGTCGAGCCCGACAACTCCTCTTACAAGGACGGGCCCATAACCATCTCCACCTACGTCAACTACAACGGCGACACCGCCACCCTCACCTTCGAGAAGCCTCCGGAGAGGGTCGTCGCCGGTTGCGTGACCGCGCTCAACATGCTCCTCTACAACGGGCTCGGCGACAAGATCGTCGGGATCTACTACATGGAGGAGGACGTCTGGGACGAGGTCGCCGACGAGTACGCCAAGGTCAGGGCCCGCATAGGGGACGACCACATCCTCACCGGCAACATCCAGGCCTCCGTCCTCACCGACTGGGAGCCCGACCTCGTGATCGCCTGGGTCGCCTGGACCGAGAACAAGCTCGGCACCCCCGAGTACTGGAAGAGCCTCGGATGCAACGTCATGTCCCTGGACACCATGTGCGCCCCCGAGCCCACCATGGACGACATCAAGAGGGACTGGAACAACATGGGAGACATCTTCGACGTGAGGGACTCCACCGACAAGTGGCTTGGACAGTTCATAGGGAAGATCCAGACCCTCAAGGGAATCCTCGGGGACGACGGACTGACCTACGCCGTCATCGACGGCACCCTGAAGGACACCGGGGCCTGGGCCTACGGCAAGGGAGAGTTCATCTGCGTCATGTTCGACGAGTTCGGAGCGATAAACGCCTTCGACACCAGCAAGCCGCAGCTCTCCGAGATCTACGACGTCTGCGAGAACATCGACGTGATGTTCTTCGTCTGCTACGGCAGCGTCAACTACGAGGACTCGCTCAAGTCCTGGCAGGCCGATCCAGTCGTGTCCACCACATGCCCTGCGATCGTCAACGACAACACCAAGGCCATCACCCTCAGCGTCGCCTACGGCGCCTCGCCCCAGATGCTCGAGATGCTCGACTACCTCGTCGAGACCCTCAGCGCCTGAGCGACCTGATGCAAACCTCTTCCCAAACCCCTTTTTTCCATTCATGGAGGCTTGACCGACGAATTTAGGAAAGATCTCGACGATAGGGCTGATAATCATCCTGATTGCGGTGATGTTCACGGTCCTGTTCTTCACAACGTTCATCGGAGCCGTGTCCGTGCCTTTCGACACGGTGGTCCGTATTGTCCTGAACAAGCTCCTGGGGATCGGGGACATATCCGACATCCGCCCGGCCACGGTTGCCATCGTCTGGCAGCTGTACGCTCCGCGCGGGATGCTCGGCCTGATCGTCGGCGCCGGACTCGCCCTCGTGGGCGTCGTCATGCAGGCGATGGTCCAGAACCCGCTGGCCGACCCGTACATCCTGGGAATATCCTCGGGCGCATCGCTGGGCGCCACCTTCGCCATCCTGATGGGATCCACCGTGATAGCCGGGACGTTCATGTCCGGCGCCGGGGTCGAGATCTTCGCCTTCATCGGAGCCATCGTCGCGTCCGTCGTGGTGTTCGCGCTGTCGTCGGTCGGAGGGAGGATCACGTCCACCAAGCTGGTGCTGTCAGGGTGCATAATATCCGCGATCTGCGGGGCGTTCTCCAGCCTGATAGTCTATCTCGCCCCCAACGCCACCGCCATGAGGTCCCTGACCTTCTGGTCCATGGGGTCCCTGAGCACCTCCGGGTTCAACACCGTGACGTTGTGCGCCGCCGTCCTCGTCGTGGCTATAATCTTCTTCCTGACCCAGCTCAGGAACCTGAACGCCATGATGCTCGGCGACTCCACCGCGACGACCCTGGGGATAAACCTCGCCACCCTGAGGAAGGTCTACATCGTCATAACCTCGATACTGATAGCCGTCCTGGTCTCCAACTGCGGAATAATCGGATTCGTGGGGCTCATAATACCGCACATCTCCCGCGCGCTGGTCGGCACCAACCATTGGAAGCTGATGCCCATCAGCATCCTCCTGGGGGCGATATTCATGATGGTGGCCGACGTGTTCGCCCGCAGCTTCACCACTTCGGAGATCCCCATAGGGATAATCACGTCCATCTGCGGAGCCCCGGTGTTCGCGTACATCATGATAAGGAAGTCCTACGGATTCGGAGGAGGCGACAGCCGATGGACATAAAAGTCACGGACGTGGACGTCTCCGTTCCCAAGAAGAGGATCGTGGAGCATGCCTCGCTGCATGTGGACGAGGGGGAGTTTGTAGGACTGATAGGCCCCAACGGGTCCGGGAAGTCCACGCTTCTCAAGACCATATACCGCACCATGAAGCGCGAGTCGGGGGAGATACTCCTGGACGATGTCCCGATAGACTCCATGTCCCTGAGGGACAGCGCCTTGAAGATGTCTGTCGTCACGCAGCACAACTACTACAACTTCGACTTCAA
>JAEEGK010016173.1_pt1 | contig 16440 bp, 17 predicted proteins | sample 8958771 | NCBI WGS metagenome assembly JAEEGK01 (sample SAMN16246547, study PRJNA631951) | gut metagenome | biome: gut microbiome; feature: rumen; material: SC-attached | host: Bos | place: Iran: Karaj | collected 2018-10 | reverse complement strand
AAGTATAGGCATGTTGTATCCGCTTTCAGTGGGAGCTTGCGTGGTGTATATGAAAAAACCACCTACACCGACTATTTTATTAAAAATGATGCAGGATATTAGACCGACTATTATTTTGTCGGTGCCTTTGATTATGGAAAAAATTTACAAAGGCAGCATCCTGCCAACTATTGCCAGAAGTAAAGTTTTGACATGGTTGCAAAAACATATGCCTAAGTTGTTGTATAGTTTAGTAGGAGCTAAACTAAGAAAAATGTTTGGTGGAAGATTGGTATTTTTCGGTGTAGGCGGCTCCAAATTGAATCCGACAGTGGAAGAATTTCTTTATAAAGCAAAATTTCCATACGCTATCGGTTATGGTTTGACAGAAACTGCTCCATTGATATGCGGTTGCGAAAAGAAAACTAGAAAAATAGGTTTTACCGGACCTGCAGTGCATAGAGTAACAGTGAAATTAATTAATGTCAATCCTGCCACCGGTGAAGGTGAATTGGTGTGCAAGGGTCCTAATGTTATGTTGGGGTATTATAAAGATGCCGCAAGAACAAGAGAAGTTTTTACGGAAGACGGTTGGTTTAAAACCAACGACTTGGCTATTGTGGACGAAAATGGGAAATATTCAATTATCGGACGAAAAAGTAATGTAATTTTAGGTGCATCAGGAGAGAATATCTATCCGGAAGAAATAGAAGATGTTATCAACAATATGAGTGGTATTGCTGAATCGTTAGTGATGGAAAAAGACGGTAAATTGGTAGCATTGGTACACATTGACGAAAATATACTGAATTGGAACCAAGAAGGAGAAGATGAATTTTTGAAAAAAGTGGAAGATATAAAAGAAAGTGTGCTTTCTTTTGTCAATAAGAGAGTAAATAAAAGTTCCAAAGTGCAGAATGTAGAAATTGTAAAAGATTTTGAAAAAACAGCTACTCACAAAATCCGCCGTTCTGTTTATAAGAACAAAGATGTTGAAGAAAGCGGAGAAAAAACTTCCAATAATCAAACCTCCCAATCATCGGAAAATAAGGAGTAAGTTATTAACAATTTATATTATAAAATAACTGAATATGAAGTTGATAAAATATTTATCATTGTTTTTAAAAAAGATAATGTTGCTTTTGATACGCTTCTATCAGTTGTGCATTTCTCCTTTGTTTCCTTCTACATGCCGCTATACTCCCACTTGTTCGGTATATGCTATACAAGCAATAGAAAAATATGGTCCTATCAAAGGAGGTTGGAAAGCTTTGAAAAGAATACTTTCTTGTCACCCCTGTGGAGGCAGTGGTTACGACCCTTTAACATAGTGAAAAATTAACATTTTTGTTTTATAATAAAATTTAAAAATGGCACAATCAAGAGAAAAACAGATAATTAAAGTATCAATTATTGGTATAGTTACCAATTTATTGTTGGCAGGAGTAAAAATTTTGGTCGGCATGTTGTCAAATTCCATTGCCATTATCAGCGATGCGGTGAACAATATAGCCGATTCTTCTTCTTCAATTATAACCATAGTCGGTACTAAACTATCACAACGGCAACCGGATCGCAAACATCCTTTCGGGTACGGAAGAATAGAATATCTTACTAGTATGGTTATTGGTGTCATTGTGTTAGTGACAGGATTGGAAATGGCTATTTCGTCAGTAAAAGGCATTATTCATCCGGAAAAAATAAGTTTTTCTTATCTTACAGTGTTAATATTGGCTATTACAATGGCGGCAAAGATAATATTGGGTTTATACACTAAAGCTACCGGTAAAAAAGTAGATTCCGGTGCATTGATAGCTTCCGGAGCAGATGCCTTGAACGATGCTATTATATCGGCTGTTACTATTGTATCGGCATTAGTATTTCTTTGGTTTGATGTTTCAATAGATGCTTGGGCAGGTGCATTGATATCTATTTTTATTATAAAAACTGGTGCAGAAGTTTTGAAAGATACTATCAGTAAACTTTTAGGAGAACAAACCGACAAGGAATTAGCCGATGAAATCTATTCAATGATAAAAAGTAATAATATGGTAATAGGCGCTCATGATATGATTCTTCACAATTATGGTCCGGAACGTCATATAGGAAGTGTCAATTTGGAAATTGATCACGACAAAACCATCAGTGAAGTATATCCTATCTTGCATCAATTGCAAATACAAATCTATCAGGCAACAAAAACATATGTAGTTTTTGGACTTTATTCTATAGACGAACATTCAGTAAGTTCACAAAAAGCAATACAAGTAGCAAAAAATATTCAACAACAAACTCAACATTGTCTTGGTTTTCATGGAATCAATGTAGATGATAATTTGAAAGTGGTATTTTGTGATTTACTATTAGATTACGATTGTGATCGAATGTCCATACTACACCAAGCGGAAGAAATGTTCAAAGAAGCTTTTCCGGGCTATCAACCCATGATAACCATAGATACACCATTTACAGAAATGTAGTCAAATTTTTGTTCTTCAATGTCTTCAATAGAAAAGCATCCGTTTTCTTTATTTTTGCCGACCAATGCCAAATGGCTATTGTTAGGAAGTTTTCCTCCTCCTCGCAAACGCTGGTCGATGGAATTTTACTATCCTAACTTGCAAAATGACATGTGGAGAATATTTGGTTTATTGTTTTTTGCTGACAAAAATTACTTTCTCTTGCCGGATAAAACTGCTTTTGACAAAGAAAAAATTGTTACTTTTTTGCTTTCAAAAGGTATTGCCATGGGAGATACAGCTCGTTCTGTTATTAGAATGAAAGGCAATGCTTCAGATGCTTTTTTACAAGTGGTAGAACCTTTGGATTTGCAGCAAGTTTTGTTACAATTACCACATTGTAAACAAGTTGTTGCCACAGGGCAGAAATCTGCTGATACGCTTTGTCGAATGTTAGGAATTGCCATGCCGATAATAGGTGAAAGTAGCGAATTTGTACTTCTTAATAGGTCTATGCGACTTTATCGCATGCCGTCATCTTCTCGTGCTTATCCGATGAAATTAGAACAAAAGGCTAATTTTTACAAAAAATTATTTGAAGAAAATTTATGAGTTTAAAAATTTTTTCCAATCATATTGTTGTTATATTTCTACTGACTTTGTCGGGAAGTTGGTTGTCGGTTTGTGCCCAGTCTAAAGTTGTTATTCAAAAAACAGTGCAGCAGCAGTTGGCACAATATCCTGCTTCTACATTGCAAGATATTTACAAAAATTTTTTCCAAGACAAATTTGGTCCGGGACATCTATTGACGGATACTAATTCTTGTAGAAGATATATTCAAATAGAAGCCCGACAAGCAGTGGCCGAGCCTGATACACATATTGTTGCAATTGGCTATCAACACAATTTCTATAGGGTGGGTATACATGTAAATATTCCCGAAGATGTTTATGTAAAGGCTTTTATAGCAAGTGTCCGGCATTTTCGGCCGGTGTCGTTGAAAGCATGGCAAAAGGAATGGCGAAAAATAGATGCAGTTATAGCAAAAATGAATCTTCATTTGCCAAATTATGAGCAGGACAGAAAAAATTTGCAACAAATGCTTCAAAGCGGGCAGTCGGTAGTACACCATAGTGATTTGTTCAATCAAACATATCATCCTCATTATAGAATTATAGAACGCAAAATTTTTGAAAAAGAAATTTTGCCATTATTGGGAAAAAATAAAAATATAAAATGAAAATAATACTAACAGGGGCTACAGGTTATGTAGGAGAAGGTGTTTTGTTGGCATGCTTGGAAAACGAAAATGTTGAAAAAGTGTTAAGCCTCAGTCGCCGTTCTACGGGAAGAAAAGATGTTAAATTGGAAGAATATATTGTGCCTGATTTCATGCAATTGCAGTTGGGAGATGAAAAACTGCAGGGCTATGATGCTGTATTTTATTGTGCCGGCAGCAGTAGTGTAGGCATGTCGCAAGAACAATATAAAATCAATTGTCACGATGTGCCGTTGCATTTGGCCCAGGTGGTGAAACCTAAAGAAAATATGACTATAATTTTTATGAGTGGAGCAGGTACCGATTTGCCATTAGCATGGGCAAAAGTAAAACGCAGTACCGAGCAAGCTTTGTCAAAAATGGGTTTTAAGCAAACTTTCGGTTATCGGGCAGGCTTGATGAAACCTTTGAAAGGGCAAATCAATCGTCCGAATATGATAAAGGCGACTAATTCTACTTATAAAATAGCACGTTTTTTCTGTATGGGCAACACCATGGAGAATGTTGCTAAATCAATGATAGCCGCCACAAAATTCGGCTATAAAAAACAAAAAATACAAATTCGGGATATAGATATTCTAGCGGAAAAGCTATAGTTGCTTGTTTTCCACTAATGTTCGGAAAAAGTCTCCGCGTGCTTCGAAATTTTTAAACATATCGTAGCTGGGAGCGGCGGGTGATAAAAGGCAAATTTTTCCTTTTTGCGTGATTTTTTTTGCCAAAGCAACAATTTCCGGATAGGTATCGCAAAAAAATAGTTCTTTAATACCCTTGTTTTCAAACAATTGCATCATTCTTTTGCCGGCTTGTCCTACAAAGATAAAATGTTGTACCTTTCCATGTGTAAAGTAATCGGCCAAAGGTTGGTAATTGATGCCTCTATCCATTCCTCCAAGTATGAGTGTATCTACATTTTTTAGGGCTTCCACAGCAGCAATGCTAGCTTGGGGAATGGTGGAAATGCTGTCATTGTAAAAAATAATGTCATCAAAAATACCTAATGGTTCCAGCCGATGTTTTAAAGGGTGAAAACTATCTAATTGTGCGGAAATTTGTTTTAAATCAATATCGTGAAGGCAGCTGATAGCGGCAACGGCAGCTGCAACATTCATAAAATTGTGTTCTCCTTTCAGTGGGAATTGCTCATCAATGCGTTTTATCAGTATATCTTGCCCATTGTTGTTAAGAAAAATCTGCTGTTGGTCAACAAATGAATACAAATTGGAAGTTCTCCCTTTGCCAAATTTTAGAATTTTTGAATCGATAGGAATGGTTTTCAATAGGTTATCGATATTCTCATCTTGTCCGTTGCAAATAAAGAAATCGTCTTTAGATTGATATTTGGCAATGTTAAATTTGGCTTTTTGATAGTCTAAATAAGAATTGTAGTGGTCAAGATGTTCTTCAAAAAGATTCAACAATAAACTGATTTTCGGTGCTTTGTGAATAAATTCTAATTGGTGGGAGGACAATTCCAATACTATTTTGGTAGTGGGGTCTATCTTGTCAATCAATTCAAATAGAGGAATGCCGATATTTCCTCCAAATACGACATTGTTGTCTAATTGGGATAAAATGTGAAAGATAAGTGTAGAAGTTGTACTTTTTCCTTTGGTGCCTGTAACGCCAATACATTGTGAACTATATGCTTGTAAAAATAAGTCAGTTTGTGAAGAAATTTTATTGCTGTCGATAGACAAAATTCTATCTTTCAAACTAATACCGGGAGATTTTAATACTATATCAAAATCATTGATATTATCTAAATAGTTGTCTCCTAAAACAAAATTCAAATGTTCGTCTGCAAAAGAAGATTTATCCAAATGAATATTTTTATCTGCAATGCAGATAGGATTGTTTTTTAGGTATTTTCTAATAAAGTGATAACTGGATTGTCCTTCACGACCAAATCCTAACAAAAGAATGGATTTATTGTTTAGATAGTCAGCAATGCGGTTCATTTAGTCTAATTGTTGTTTTAATTGTAGCAAAAAGTGTTTTATGTCTTGTAAAGAATTGCAAATTTGTGAATTTCGTTCTACAATTTTTTTGTCGGCTGTTAATTTTTGCTTAGCACCTTCAATCGTGTAGCCTTTTTCTTTAACTAAAAAGTAAATGTTTTCAATCAATTGAATGTCTTCTTTGGTATAGTAGCGAGTCTTTTTAGTGTTTTTAAAAGGTTTTAGTTGAGGAAATTCTTTTTCCCAAAACCTTAATAAAGAGGTATTTACATTAAACATTTTAGCCACTTCGCCAATATTGTAATATACCTTGGAACTATTTTCATCAAACTGGTGCATATCAAAAATTTTTATTTTGCAAAAATACTACTTTTTGCTGAATTTATCATTTCAATTTTTTTAAATAGATGGTGTCTAAATTTCCTATAAATATTTTTTTGTGGAATAGTTTTTTATCCCAATTGAAAACAGAAATGCTGTCGTCAGGAGACAAATATCGTTGGTATAGAGTTTCGTCAGAATCCAAGTCTGCATCGGGCAGATGATTGATATCGTATTGACCATCAACAACTTGTCTGTAATCTAATTGAAGGTGGATTCGTTTTAATTCTCTCCCGGGAGCGGAAATAAAGAAATGTGTGCAAGGTTGATTGCAATATAATGTAAATTTGCCGTCAGGGTCGGTATAAGTGTTCATGCCAATGCTCCAATCGTTGTTCCAACCGCGAATAACAGCACCTTCAATAGGTTTTTGCTTTTTATTGTCATAAACAACTCCTTCAATACAGATATTAGAAAAGCCGACAACATTGTAAAAATTCATTGGCATTTGAGGCATTTGTGGTTGATAGTCGGCAAAATGCTGAATTTCAAGAGCGGCAGGTTTTATGGTGCCATAAATATGATATTGGCTGTCTGAAGTATAAGTGATGCCTTCATGATTTATTAAGGCAGAGAAACGATGTTGTAGGCTATTTTCATCATCATCGTCATCTTTCCACCAACGTTCTTGATATTCCCACCAACCAAAGCCAATAGCCCCACAATCCCGGGCATATTGAAAAATTTCTCTCATAAAATTGCGTTGATCGCGATAGCTAATAACTTTATTGTCAGCCGGCAAGGCTGTTTCACCTATCATAAAAGGTTTGTTGATATATTTGTGATACCAATAAATTTCCGCTTTTGTCCGTAAAACCTTGTAAGTATGAATTTCTACAAAATCTATGGGCAAAATGGAGGCATCCCAGCGAAAAACTTCTATCGGTTCTGCAAATCCGATGGTGAGTAGTTGTCGGGGAGCATATTTATTCATCATTTTTTTCCATTTTTTCACAATACGAACAACTTCCGTTTTGTCTCGAAAGTCCGTTGAATCAAAGTACAGCGGTTCATTGAATAAGTCATAAGCGAAAATATAAGGTTCGTTTCTAAAATAGTTAAATAATTGGCAGGTATAATTTTCCAACGTATCGTCCATAGGGGCAGGAGTCAGAAGCAGAATTCGCAAATTGTATTCTTTTGCAATATCTGTTACTTTTTGCAACGAAGCAAAAATATCTTCATAATGCTCCAAGGTGGAATAAGTTTGATTGTTGGCAGAATAATAACCGTTGGTCACCTTGTATAGTTTAGTGAAACATAAGCGGATAGAATTAAATCCCATTTCTTTAATAATTTGAAAATGAGCACGAAATTGTTGTAAAATTTCTTCTTCCGTATTGCTTTCATGCTTAGTGATGCTATCATAAGAAAGGTCAGGAACCACATAAAGTATGCTATCGATAACTCTTAGGTCAACCACATAGTTAATCATTACCGGAAAATATTGTTCTCCATTGATTTTGAATACGTTGTCATTGATGTAAACAAAATCTTTGTGGAGGCCTTTTTGACAGGCAACCAGATTAATTAGAAAAATTAAAACAACAATTATTTTCTTCATTGAAAAGCAAAATCAATTTGCAAAAGTATAAATTTTTTTAGGAAAAATAAAAAAAATAACAAAATAAGAAAAGTAGTAAATTTTTTTGTAAATTTGCAACATTAATAAATTTCTCGCTTTATTGGGCGAATAGTTTGATAATAAGAGACTTAAAGAATTAACAATATGAAAAAGAATAGTCATTTTCAAATAGATATGAAAAAACTGATAAGTATTGCATTGTTGGTGATAGGAATAATAGGTGTGCAAGTGTCCACCAACGATTTGTACGGGCAGACCAATAGAAACAAAAAACACAACAATTTTTCCAGTATAGGCAAAAGTCAGGCGACCATTCGTCATGGTATTACCATTCAGGCTTTGGGAAATCTTTCTGCAAAAACTTCTCAAATGGAATTTTTGCCGTGTTTTGGTTTAGGATATTCTGCTACCCAATATTATGGTGTAGGCAATAGGGTGATGCAACAAAGTGTTACTTACCAAATCGGATTTGGAACTTCAGGCAATTATCTTGTTCATAATCTTATGGGAACCTTTCATTGTAGTTTTATTGGTTCCTGGGATATGAACCCGTTTATTTATGGTATTGCATTGCATTTTGCCTATGCTACAAGAAGCGATGCCGGCACCAATAAGCCTAAATTGGAACCATACGCTAATTTTTATATTCGTCCGGAAATCGGCTTGATGTTTCCGTTCAAATATTCCAAACGGTCGGCAGAGGTACATCGTGTGTCGGGTTCTATCACTTATGGTTTCAACATTCGAACATTCTATAATTTCGATCCAAAATATCAAGGAGAATATTATCCGGACAATGTCCTTTATCCATGGACAGCAATGAATCATCATGTTATCACCTTGCGGTTGAATATCAATATCGGCAACCAGCGAGAAATGAGAAAATAATCGGTTAGCAGTTATAAAAAAAGTAAAAAAATAAAAAAAATGAAAGGTTTTTTTAAAATGGTGTTCGCAACAATGTTGGGAATTATATTGTTGCAAGTGTTAATGTTTTTAGTTTTCATAATCTTTTTAGTGGGCAGTGTAGCTTCTTTTAGCAAGGGTGATGGTCCTACAAAAGTTAGTCCTAATACTATTTTGGAACTTAAATTCAATGGAACTATCAACGAGAGAAATGCAAATGATATTTTTGCTTTTAATATGAATAGCGAAGCAGAAACAGCTGATTTACAAGTGATGCTCAACGATATCAAAAAAGCAAAAGAAGATAATAATATAAAAGGTATATCATTGCAAATAGAAGCTTTGTCAGCCAGTTTTTCCACTTTGGAAGAATTGAGAAATGCCTTGTCGGATTTCAAAAAATCGGGCAAATTTATTTATAGTTATAGCGATAACTATTCGCAAGGGGCATATTATTTGGCATCGGTTGCCGACAAGGTTTGTGTAAATCCTCATGGAGAAGTGTCATTGTATGGTTTGTCAACGCAAGTGATGTTCTTCAAGAAATTGTTGGACAAAATGAACATTGACATGCAAATTGTCAAAGTAGGAACTTACAAAAGTGCGGTAGAACCATTTATTTTAGACAAAATGAGTGATGCCAATCGTGAACAATATACCACTTTGCTCAATTCTATTTGGAATACCATTCTCAAACAAATATCTCTTAGCAGAAATATTGCCGTAGAAACCATCAATCAAGATTGCGATCATTTGACTATTTTGGGAGATGTCAATGCTGCTTTAGCAAAAGGGTATGTAGATACTTTGGTTTATATCGATCAATACGAAGATTGCTTGCGAGCTGCCGTAGGGCAAGGAGCAAAAAGTAAATTGAAATATGTATCTGCTTCTCAATATGAGTCTGTGGTGGTAAACAAAAATTCATCTAACAAAAAAATTGCAGTGTTGTATGCTATCGGCAATATCAACGATGATGAAGGCAGTAATACTTCCATTGGTAGCAATATGATGGACGAATTGAAAAAGTTGCGTGAAGACAAAAATGTAAAAGCAGTTGTTTTCCGTATCAATTCAGGAGGAGGCTCTGCTTTGATGTCTGAAAAAATTTGGAGAGAAGTTGTCAAATTGAAACAAGAAAAACCGATAGTTGTTTCTATGAGCGATGTAGCAGCTTCGGGCGGATATTATATTGCTTGTGCTGCCAATAGTATTGTTGCAGAATCAAATACAATTACCGGTTCTATAGGTGTTTTTGGAATGATACCGAATATCAAAAAATTCATGGAAGACAAAGTCGGTATAGAAGTTGACCAAGTAACTACCAATCCGCATGCTGCCATGAGTATTTTCACCCCTTTGGATAACGAAGAAAGAGCCGCTATACAACGTTCTGTCAATCAAGTTTACAAAACTTTCACCACCAGAGTGGCAGAAGGTCGTGGATTGACAACACAATATGTAGATTCTATCGGTCAAGGTAGAGTTTGGTCCGGCACAGATGCACTTAGATTGCATTTGGTAGATACTTTAGGCGGTTTGGATGTTGCTATTGCAAAAGCAGCCCAATTGGCAAATATAAAAAGTTATAAAGTGGACTATTTCCCAAGAACGAAAGATGCTTGGGAACAAATTAATGACATGTTGTCAGATAGAGGTTTTACTTCTATGTTGCAACAATCTCCGCTTAAGGAAACTTACACTTATATGGTGCAAATAGAAGATATTCTAAATAGGAAAGGCGTACAAGCCATGATGCCTTGCCGGATAGAAATTCGTTAATGATAACACATAAGAAAAAACAACAACTGATAGCCATATTAATTGGCTTTTTGCTGGGAGTTACACTTTCGGTGCTTGTTGGTTATTTTGGTGTGATAAAGTATTTTACTCAAGTACAATTTGAAAAAATCAATCAGTTGTTTCCTGAGAAAAATGCTACCGATACAGTCTTTATCACAGAGAATAGTCGTAAAAATATCGACAAAACGATCTCTCCGGCAGTTCAAGATTCTATAAATGAAGAATTAGAAGAATCGGAAACATTTATAGATGAAATACAAACAGATAAAAAGATTGCCGAGATAGTTATTGCCGTTCAGATAACCGATAGCACGACACTCGGCAGCAAAGATATCCATGTTGAGCAATGGGAAAGTCCTATGAATTTTGTCGGATATCGGCTCAGTAAGGACAAACTGGTTATTTATGGAATTGATGTCAATGAAATAGATTTGGTGGAAGAAGATGGAAAAATTTGTTTAGTATTGGCAGACAATAAATTAGCCTTGCAATATAGCGATGATTTTGTACATTTCCCCAATAGTTTTCTAATCAGTAGGCAGAACTTACAAAATGAGTAGCAAGGTCAATCATATCCAACTTCCTATTATTTTGGCAATTGCTTTGGCAATAGGTTTTATGTTAGGATATAAAATCGATAAGCCATCCAAACAGGTTGCCGGTCATGCTTCCGACAGCAAAATTGCCGAGGTATATAAATTAATAGAAGAGCATTATTTTGACACCATTGAGCAGGCAACCTACATTGACGAAGTGGTAAGAAATATTTTGGCAGGACTTGATCCGCATTCGTCCTACATGACCAAGCAGGAAACGCAAGATTTTACTACATCTATGTCAGGAGAATTTGAAGGCATCGGCATTCAATTCAATATGTTGAACGACACTTTGACAGTGGCAAGTGTTATTGCCGGCGGACCATCGGAAAAAGTAGGTCTTTTGCCGGGAGATAAAATAACAGTAGTTGACGGAGACACTATTGCCGGAGTCCATATCCAAAATAGTGAAATCATCAAGAAAATCAGAGGCAAAAAAGGCACAAAAGTAAACATAGAACTAATTCGTTCCGATGTAAAAACTCCTCTAACATTTACTATTAAAAGAGATGCCATTCCTATTAATAGTATTGATTATTCCTATATTATTGCCCCCAAAACCGGCTATATCAGTATAGACAATTTTAATATGACAACTGCCGAAGAATTTGAAAAAATTCTGTCAAATATGGTTTATAATCAGCAAGTAGACAAATTGATAATAGACTTGCGAGGCAATCCCGGAGGTTTTTTAGGTGCGGCAGTCGCTATATGTGATGAAATGCTCCCCAAAGGTGAAATGATAGTTTATGCACAAGGACTACACTTTCCCAAGCAAGTTTACAAAGCCTCTTCCCGCGGTTTGTATTCGAAAAAAAATCAAAAAGTAGTGATACTGATAGATGAGAATTCGGCTTCTGCCAGTGAGGTAGTGTCGGGTGCCATTCAAGATAACGACAGGGGCATTATTATCGGCAGAACTTCTTTCGGTAAAGGCTTGGTACAGACACAATACCAATTGTCGGATGGTTCAGAAATAATGTTGACGGTGGCACGCTACTATACCCCTTTAGGTCGCTGTATTCAACGTCCGTTTAAATATGGTGAAGGAGAAGAGTATTATATGAATGCCATCCAACGGTATGAAACGGGAGAAATGCAAGATACACTCAGCCAACCAAAAGATACTGTAAAATATGTTACACTTTCGGGTAAAGTGTTGTATGGCGGAGGCGGAATTACACCGGATATTATAGTTCCTATAAAAACTTCAAAAGATATTGTCTATTTCAATCTTTTAGCCAATAGCGGTGTGGTATATCAGTATGCTCTTCAATATGGTCATAAAAATCGTAATATATTGAAAAATAAATATAAAAACACCAACGATTTTTTGGCAAATTTTGAAGTCACTGAGGCTATGGTGAATGAAATAGTGAAAAAAGGCGAAGAGCAGTCTATCAAACAACCTATGACAGATATGTCGAAGCAATCTTTGAAAAAATGGACCAAGGCCTACATAGGAAAGATAGTTTTCGGCGATGATGCCTACTATCCGCTCATTCACCAGGATGACGATGTTATCAAAAAGGCATTGGAAGTGTTAAATAATTAAAAAACAATTTTATGTAATAGTAAATTGTTAATAATTACACATGAAAAATTATTACACCATTCCCATTTTTATTACAGAAAAAGCTTGTCCTTTTCGTTGTATATATTGCAATCAATATAAAATTGCCAATCGTTTGGCAGCTCCGACAGCAGAAGAAACCAAACAGATTATTGAAACATATCTGAAAACCATACCTTCTGACAAACATACAACAATTGCTTTTTTCGGTGGCAGTTTTACCGGCATGAGCATTGAAGAGCAAAATCAATATCTTTCTGTAGCGGAATATTATGTGAAAAATGGCAAGGCGGAAAAAATACAACTCTCCACGCGTCCGGACTATATTTCGGAATCCATTTTGGAAAATTTGAAAAAATATGGTGTAAAAACCATAGAATTAGGTGCACAATCTTTGGATGAAACCGTTTTAAAATTATCCGGCAGAAGGCATACTGTAGCCGATGTGGAAAAGGCATCCGCTTTAATCAAAAGTTTTGGTTTTGATTTGGGACTGCAAATGATGATAGGCTTGCCCTATGACACCTTGGAAAAAAGTATGTTTACAGCACAAAAAATCATTGATTTAAAAGCTGACAATACAAGAATTTATCCCACTTTGGTAATTAAAGACACCGCCTTGGCCGCTTGGTGGAAAGAAGGAAAATACAAAGCCCTCTCTTTACAGGAGGCTGTAGATTGGTGTGCTAAAATATATCTGTTGTTTATCAACAACAAAGTGCAAGTACTGCGTGTAGGCTTGCATCCAAGCGAAGGTTTGATCAGCAGACAAGACTTGTTGGACGGACCTTTTCATGTTTCTTTCAAAGAATTGGTCTTGACAAAAATATGGAAGGAAAAATTGTTGCAAATACCTGAAAACAAGCAAGGAAAACTTCTTGTTCGGGTTTCTCCGCAAGCCGTCAACAGCATTATCGGCTATAAAGCAGAAAATAAAAAACTGCTGAAAACGAGGTTTGCAGAAGTACAGTTTGTGACGGACGAGCAAAAAGAAAATTTTGATTTTGACTACCAAATAGAAGAAAAATGATAATTCTTCACGATTTTAGATTGTCCGATAAGGTTGTAAAAACTTTAAGCGACTATGGCGAACCGCTTGCTTTTGATGCACAGCAGTTTATCAAATTTCCGGCTCTCGTAGGACATCCTGATCTTTTTTGCTGTATGGGTTGGCAAAAACCGATAATTGCTCCTAATACACCTCGCTATGTTATTAACAAATTGAAATCGAAAAATATTGATTTTCAATTTGGAAAAACGCTTGTAAGGGATAGCAAAGAGACTATTTCCGCCTATAATGTAGCGGTGGGTTCTTCTTTGGTCATTCACAATAAGCGATATACCGATCCCATGATAATGCAAAACCTGCAAGATAAAACATTTATACATGTAAACCAATCGTTTACACGTTGTTCTACTATGGTTCTTCCTGAAGATAATTTTATTACATCCGACAAACTTATTTTTGCCCGATTGGATAAGATGAACAAAAATTGTCTGTATGTTCATCCTGAACAGATAGTTTTACCGGGGTTAAACTATGGTTTAATAGGAGGTTGCATGGGAGTATGCGGAAAACAAGTCTTTGTTAGCGGTTCTTTGAAAAATATAGACGATGGAGAAAAAATAAACAGTTGGTTAAAAAATTTGGGATACCATATAGTGGAATTGGACAGCACTCCTTTGTTTGACGGAGGTGGTTTATTGTTTTTAGGTTAATGAACCTATTTGTTTGTGTACTCTATTTATTGAAAAAACTCAAAATAAAAATAGATAAAACCAAGATTTTTAATTTTATATAAGAAATTTTACTACTTTTGCAAAAAAATAGTTTAACAAAAATTGCATTTGTGACTTGAATGTGGCAGAGGTTTAAAATAATTATACAGAAGATTATCGGTTTTAGAAAGATAGACAGATTGTTATGGAAACCGCTTATTTGGAATCCGGCAGATGGAGAAAGCGGAAAGTACATCACATCAAAATTTCGTGCAGATGAATGCTGGCTGCAACTGAATGATTTTCCGGATGAACCTATGTGGACGCTATTTTATAAAGGGGAAGAGAGAAATATTGAAGACACACCATTATTATGGAAAATCAATTAAAATATTGATAATAATACAAATATATCTTCACATCTTCATAACATGAAATACAACGACCTCTGCGTGTCGGAGATTCTGCTTATAGGGAAGTGAGGGGAATGGAAACTGTCGTGTTTAAGGTCGCTATTTCCTACATTTTTTCAATCTCTTCTGCCGTCAGTCCTGTGTACTTTGCAATCAACTCAACCAACATGCCATCATTTTTCATGCGACGGGCGGCATCATAATTGGCTATTTCCTTTCCTTCATGGATTCCCTTTTCATGAGCCGTCTCCATTACGCTGTAGTTGTCCCAGAAAACCTTTTTACTTTCCTCGTACTGCCAGCGTTCATCATCTGTGTAACGCGCAATCTCCGCTTGCTCGAAAAGTTTCTTGAAGATGCGGTCCTGTAGTGCCTTTGGCCGTTCAAGCAGACGGTAAAGGTTCTTGAGCACATACATCCATTTGTCGAACATGGTCTCCAGCTCATCCTCGCTCTTGTTGAACTTAGGCATCTCAAGATAGACGAATGTCAGTTTGTCGTAGAACACATGGTGGTCCTCAACATCCTTCAGCTTGATCTCATGACGGTAGCTGTCAGCTGGATATTCGCCGTCGGGAAACACGAAGTTGAGGATGCCGACCGTGTAGACATTCTCCAGATGATAGTTCCACGGCCCTTTGGGCGCCTGCTGGCGGATGGGCGTGGTGGCGTAATAGACGCTGCGGTCCTTGAAGAAGGCCTGTTCCGCCTTCTGCATCTCCACAATGAAGCGGCTTCCGTCCCTGGTTGTGCAATAGACATCGAAGACGGAGCGGCGGTCGCCACTGCCGTCGCCGAGGTTTTCGCTGTTGAGGTACTGGATGTCCTCGATCTCTTTCTCACTGTTGTTGAACAGGGCGTTGAGGAAACTGATGAGCAAGTCCTTGTTCATCTCCGTGCCGAAAAGTTTCTTGAAGCCGAAGTCAGTGTAGGGGTTAATGTACTTTTCTTTCGTCATATATATCATGATTTTTTTGTCATTTGCTGGTATAACGGCAATGTCGGAGGTTTATTGTGTCACTTCCGACGGGATTTAGATTTATCTTACAAAACTCATTTTTTTCTGCCTAAACGGAGGGCATGTTTCCTTACCTTGATCCCACCCGATATTGGAATGTCATTTAATAATTCACCGGGCTGCAATCCAATAGTTTGCAAATCGAGGTTGCAGCCAGCTGCAATGGTACAATCATTAATTATATGAGTATCATAACCTGAATATCTTATTTCAATACGATATTTACCTTTAGGTACTTGTACAGCAAAGTTGCCATTTGAATCAGAAACAGCACCAGTCACTAACGCTTTGCCATTGAAAATCCTGATGTATGCGAATTCTATCCCCTTCCCCGATAAGGAATCTACCACCCTGCCAGTGATTCTGACACTGTCGGTGGGCAGAACCAGCTCCTTCACAACCGGCTGTATGCCGGAAAAGGCCACGGCGCCGGATTCAGCGGACAACGTAGCCGTTGCTGACAGCCCCAACGCAAGGCCTGCAACCACAGCCACCTTCCCCATGCGGATGCGGTCAGCAAGCGCACTCTCAAGGTAACGCACCTCCGCATCGCAGCGCGGGCAGGTCCCGTCGCATTTGCCTTTGAACTTGCACTCCTCCATTTCCAAAGGGATGCCGTTCTCCTCCGCTATCTGTTTGCGGAGCTCCTTCAACTCTCTGCAGATTTCTTTTCCGGGGTTCATAGATGTGATTGGGTTTAGAGGTTTTTGATTTCATCAACGCTCAAATCCGTAACTGCTGCAATATCCTCAATGGAATAGTCTCTC
>JAEEGK010016172.1_pt1 | contig 16440 bp, 15 predicted proteins | sample 8958771 | NCBI WGS metagenome assembly JAEEGK01 (sample SAMN16246547, study PRJNA631951) | gut metagenome | biome: gut microbiome; feature: rumen; material: SC-attached | host: Bos | place: Iran: Karaj | collected 2018-10 | reverse complement strand
AGAACTATTATAACGAATACATTCTTTTTCATTTCCTTTAATTTTTTAAATCGTTAATACTTCAAAAATCTGGGTGCAAAGGTAGGCCGACTTGTGGAAATGAGATAATATTTCCCAAATTTTTGAAACATATAGTTGCGACAAGGGGTAGATGTTGCGACAAATCAACAGAATGATCAATAATTGACGTCGCAAAGGGCGTAATAGGGGCGGTTCTGAATGAGTCCTCACCCAATCAAGTTACAAGGGAAGAGAAAACATAAAGAGAGGCCCCAACAGCCTCTCTATTATGCTTGAAATTTTATGCAATATGGAATAATGCAATATTATTTGAGTTTACGATACTTGCCTTTATCCTCACCTGAACGAATCTTCTGAGCCAGGCCGTCATCCTGGAGTCGTTTCAGCTTGCTACAGATACTACCTTTCTTTCCTTCGTAACCGAATTCACGGTCAACATCTTCAGATGTAAAAGGATCAGGTAGGCGGTTAAAGGCTAATATCGACTTCTGCTGTATATGTGATTTTGAAACAGCCCTGGTCTGTTGATTGTCATAATACTGCTCTCCAATGGATTTGAAGAAGTATTGTTGGAAGGCATACTGGGCATTGGCTATGAGCAGTGCCAGCTTCACATCCGTTTTGTCTGGCTTGAATCCAGCACCACACTTCCAACGACCATCCTCTTCTTCCATATGGCTCCAATGGCGGGATACGATGAAGGGAATCACATAATTGATGGCATGCCAGCATGGGCGTTTTATCATATCCTCGTCTGCAAAGGAGTCGTTCTCCTCTGCTTCAGACATACGGCGTTCAGTCCAGCGACATAAGGCATCTGAAATACATTCCACGGGTATTTCTCCTTTGGTAGCATCCAGTTTATATGCCCATTCTTTGAGCAGGGCATCACGTTTTGCGTCTTCCTGATCATATTTGTGGGCTTTCATCATCTCGAAGTTTGTATCTCCCATTGGAACCACAGTGATCCTGAATAGCAGCCCATTAACAAAATTCCCTTCCGTGGCTTGTTTAGCCAAAGCATCTGAGGTTCCCGTATAGACACTGTTGAAATGTACCTTATATTCACCGACCTGTGAAGATGATGTCTTAAGGAAAGTTCCATGAGGCTCGTTATGGAAACCTTTGAGCCAGAGGGTAAAGAGTGCCTCCATATACCCCTTTTTCAGCTGCCTTAATGTGTTATCCAATTCACTATCGAAGATGGATACATGCAGCGGCCATTCCTCTCCATCAATAACTTCCTTGGCATTAAATTCTGCATCGCGTATAGCAGCGGCAGATGTTTCAGGGGGCAGACGTCTGAAAATACCTGTAGGACGGGCTGTCTGGTTCTTGCTGGCACCATTGTTTTGGTCATGCTCACTGTTCCACTTGTTCAATGCTGCCACTTGCGCCTCATCATTTTTAGCAATAGGCTCCATCATAAGTTCGTAAAGTTCAACAGCGACATGCTTTCCAGATCCAGAACGGCCTATCAATTCCAGAATGCTGTTCATTCTGCACTTGCGTCCTGGAGCTGACCAGAAACTATACCAGCATCTGGTCATCAGCGTCATGGCAAAAGCACCACCAACAAGCATGGCTGCGATATAGTGCTTACGTTTTTGACGATGGCAAAGCAGCTTCAAGAGAGGATATTTGGGGAAAAGCTTTTCCAATTCCCTACCGATTCTCTCTAACATCCTTGTGATATCTTGCTGATCTGCTAAATCAGAATTACCTATAGCCTGCTGATGGAGTTCCCTAACCAACTCTTTGAATTTACGGTTAGTTACTTGCTCAATAGCACGGCGCATCTCACGAGTTGGTTGGAGAGCATAAAGATTCTCTTCTTCACGCTTCTGCTTGTATTTCTTTGCAGAACTGATAACATTGTCAACTTCATTAATGTTACGCTCATTGATAACATCATTGACCCATTTTAGTGATAGCAAAACGGATTTTACTTTCTCAGTATCGTTATCACATAAAATCAACAAGTCATTTGCCAATCTCAGCATCCAAGGGTGCCTGCTTCCCTCAGGCGCTCCATTTGGTAAAAGCGTGTTAATATAGTCAACAATAGGATGGCCAAATGCCATGTCCTTCGATGGTAACTGTTCTTTTGCCAATTCGGTAGAGACTTCAGATGTTGTGGATGATTTCTGAGAATTAATGGAAGCATCAGGTAAGTTCTTACCATGGAATTTGTGATTAGGATTAATAGGGGCACAATGCCCCTGACCCTTTCTGTAACTGTCACCATACAACACCTCCATTTGAGATTCACCACCATCTTCGGCTTCAGTGCCAAACAACAAATCTTCATCTATATGAAGGATATCCTGACGTCGTGGAGCATAAGAGATACGGCTGGCATCAATACAACTGTCATCAACTACAGGTTTGCCCGTTGTGCCCATCATGTCGAGGATACCAAGCTCATTGGCCAGACAAATTTGGTTGTCGGCAATGTTACCCAATTCAGGTCTGGCAACGCATACAAGTCTTAGACCACGACCTGACGAAGTGATATGTGCCAATGCGTTCTGCCACGGAAAGCCCTCCACAAGTGTACGTTCATAAATCTCCTTAGGATCACAAGGCAGATGGTCAGCATCAAACATAAATAATGGGCTTAGTTTGATGTCTTCCAATTTACGTTGCTCACCCTTAAACGACTTAGCTGCGAAGATAAAACACGGCAACCCCATTTTCAAGGAGTTAGTCCATTGCAACAGTTTCTGCTCCGTGCTTAACTTTTGGAAGGAGACCTCCTCATTGTGCTTGTTGCAAAAACTTTGGAACCTGCCGTTAGATATAAAGCTATCCAGTTGTAATCCCTCTGCAATGGCATTCTCAACTTCCTGACGCGTAGTAATGCGCCAATTCACATCCTGACTATCTACAATTCTGTAAAAGTCAACATTTGTACAATGGAGCAAAGCCCCATTGTACTGATTCAATTGACAAATAAAACTAAAATTACTCATACATTAATAAATGAAACATTAATAATCCCATGGCCATCTTTCAGTATTAAACATATCATCCTTTACAAGCGAGATACTCTTGACCTCTACTCTTTGACGACACTTATGTGAGTTTTTGTAGACGTGGAAAGAGAGTTCTACCTCTACTTCCTGTCCAGGCTTAAACACAAGGAGAGCATTTTCTCCAATCATCTTCGCCCAAAACTCGTTCGAACCACCCTTCTCTCCGAAAAGGATATAACACTCTGGCTCTTTCTTGTCCTGTCCCTTTGGGTTTTTACAAGCGGTGAGCCTAACCTTTGTCTGTTTTTTTACTTTTAGTTTCATATATTTAAAATGAAAAATCGCTGCAAAAGTAGGGTGTTTTTAAGGCTGGTAAAAAGAAATCATTTTACCAAAATGTTAAAGTTTGTATTTCTTCGCGATACCCCTTACTTTCAAACATAAATCTTGTCTTAACCCTCGACCCAGGAATCGCCTATATCTACTGTCTGTTTCCATTGGTTCCAATAAAGCGTCATACTTTGTATCACTATATACTTCATAGACACCATTATTACGTAGAACACAAATAATTCCCATCAATCCATATTTATTGAAGTCCTTAAATTTTCGGGCTTTATTTGAAGGCATTAATGAGTCTTGTAATTCTTCGCAATGAAAGATTTCATCCCAAAGAGAATCAATGTTCTTAGAAAAAGCAGGAGTTACGTACACCCTTATACGATCAACATATAATCGTATCTTATTATAAACTTCCTCTGGAGTAACAATCTCTTCAGGAAGTCTTTCAATAAGTCTCCCTTCTAGTGCAGCTTTCTTCAGTTGCTCAAGCTTCACATCAAAGTCCTCAGGGGGGACTATTCTTTCTTTTGCCATAACCTCGAAGTGTTATGCTCAGCCAGCAAGAGTAGATAGCTATCTAATTGCACGTGCCAGGGCTCAAGCTTGCTTCGCGGTTATTATTTGATCCAATTCTGGATTTTGGGCGCTAATATCGGAATATAATCTGAAACTTCAAATATGATTATTTTTTCCTTAATAGGAATTAATCAAAGTTCTTAGTCCCAATGCTACGTTCACTAACGCACGATGCAAAATAACACAAATTAATCGAGACTACCTAAAAGTGTTAAAATGTAAATAAATCGGAGCCCCAATCTTACTCATTTTACAATAGGTATATAACATTATATATCTCATTCGTAAGATTGGGCTCCGATTTTGTAAACAAAACTTCTTAACCTTTTTAACTTCCTTTGATTAAAATTGAAGCAAAAAACAAAAATCCCAAGACTAAATAGCCTTGGGATACAAATTATGGATTAATCGATTGAAACTACTTCATGAGCACTTTCACTGCGTTTTCGTCAATTTTCACGATGCCGATTTCTCCATTGCGTAGTGTGGTGTTGACTATTGTTGTTTCAGATGATGCATTTGCCGAACCGACCATTTGGCCTGCTGTGTTATAGACGCTAATGGCAGTGCCGACTTCTAAGCCCGAGATGTTGAAAATTCCTTCTGAGGCTTGTATCATTACACCATAAGACCTCACGCTGGCGACACCATCCACGATACCCTCCTTCTTTGGCTCTACATCAATCCAGCAGAGAGTTGCGTTAGCTGTATCAGAGTTTCGATAACCATCTTTTGTAGCATAAACGCTAATATAATAAGTAACAGTTAGATTAATTTCGTTAGACATATATGATGCGACATCCGCATCTGTGATAGTTGAATAACAAACAGCTCCTTCAGTTGAACAATTAAATACTAACTTGCCTTTCTTATATTTAATAGTTGGAGTCGCACACTTTTCTCCTGTTGGTAACGATTCGGAACCTAATGCAACAATATTCTTAAAATTTTTCCAAGGTGATACTTTTTTATATGATTCTATAGAACCGGCAGGTACATGTAAAGTTGCACGATCTAGAAAACAATTCAAAAATATGTTATCTTTTCCTCTTGGGACATCTTTTGCGAAAAAATAAAACTCTGTCAACATTCCACAATGAGAAAAAGCACTGTTTTCTATAAGTTCAACCCCTTCTCCAATGGTCACGGAGTATAGGCTACTACATTTATAAAAGGCATATTCACCTATTGAAGTTACACTATTCGGTATAATGATTGACTTCAATGACTTGCATTCGTAAAAAGATCTAGAATCAATTGCAGTAACCTTCAGAATTTTATCTTTATAAATAACTTGGTTGGGAATAACCACATCACCTTCATATTCGTCATCATAATCACTAGCGTAGGTACCACGGTGTGTAACCGCCAATTCCTTATCTTCGTTAATGTATTTGTAATAGATAGTCACACCATCTGAGTTTTCTACTTTAATGTCATGAGCATATGTCTTAGCACCTGCCATCATTAGGCATAGAATAATTAGTAGTTTTTTCATATCATATCCAAGTTTTAAATTAATACTAAAATAAAAAAACGTGAGCAATTTACTTCGCTTACGTTCTTTCAGGTATCGGCAAACACCCTACACACTTAACGAGTAATGCTCACGCCCTCGGGCGTGAATCATCTACTTTATCTTGTGTGTAATCAGAAATTTTGCCGATTTCGAAAGAACAAGATTCAGCGGACGCTTCAACGTATATGTTTATCTTTGTTATGTTACCATAAGCATGTCCTTTTTGGGTTATACATTCATTATCGTTTGCAAATATAAGCATTAATTCCGAATACTCCAAGTTTTTTGGGAAAAAGTTTCTGATTCAAAGATTGCAGGATTGCATAATGCATACATTTTTTAGGGTTTGGACAGGGGGAGAAAAGATAGTAAAATAGAAGTAGATTATTAATAATATAGTATTGATTATGTTATATTATTACTCTTATATTATTACCAAAATCTTTCTCTTTCCACTTAAAAATGAAAGCAATATGCCATGTCGCAATATAGGCTGTACTCCAACCAATTTAGCCCTATCGGATAACCCAAGTCTTATTTCAAAATAACCCATCCTTATTGTGAAATAACCCGTTCTTATGTCCAAATAACGCTGGGTTATTAAAGTGCGAAAAAGTACGAAAAAAGTTGCTGTAAAATTTGGTGGTTTCATATTTTTTTTGTAACTTTGTAGCACAATAATAAAAGCGGGATGGACCACCCGATGTAGTTGGTTCACTTAATAATTTAATACCACGAAAAATATTTAAAAAGGTATGATTGAACTTTATCTTTCAAAGGTTACCGAGTCTTCGGAATCGGAACAGGCGGGTAAGTACTATGCCCGAGTGAGTTACAAGCAGACCATGGGTGTCCAGGACATGGCGCACCACATGGCGGAGCACAACACGATGTTCTCAGAGGGATCCATCACGGGTATCCTTATCGACTTCGTGAAGTGTGTACGTGAGATGGTCCTGATGGGTAACACCGTCAAGATCGACAATCTGGCCATCTTCAAGGCCACGGTTGAGGCCAACGGGCTGGAGACGCTCTACGACGCAGAGAACGACAAGGTGGCTCAGGCCAGCATCGGCAATCTGGCTGATGGTGCCAAGACGGGACCTGCCGTGAAGGTGATCAAGCTGCTGGCTCAGAGCACGGGCGACTTCACCCGCGACGAGCTGAAGAAGGACGTGAAGCTGAGCTGGACCGACAAGACCAAGGCAGAGATCGCTGCTGCCAAGGGTGATTCAGCAGGCGGCTCTGACTCCGGCTCTCAGCAGGGCGGTAACAGTGGTTCGCAGGCTGAGAGCGTAGACGCTCCTACCATCAGCGGTGAGACTCCGTTCGACAACACGACTCAGGTAACACTGAGCGGTCCTGAGGGCGCAGAGATCCGCTACACGGTAGACGGCAGCACACCAACGTCTGAGAGCAGCCTTTACTCTGAGGCTCTGACCCTGACTGACACTGTCATCGTGAAGGCAATCGCCATCAAGAATGGTGTATCCTCTGAGGTAGCCTCTAAGACCTTCACCAAGAACGGTAGCGGCGACAATGGCGGTGGATTTGACACTGGCAGCTAATCAGGAAGGAGGTAGCGTATGACGAAGAAGGAAACGCTTAAGTGGTCGCTACAGATATTGGCTTCAATAATCTCAGCGGTACTGACTGCACTGGGGGCAACATCCTGTATGGGGTTCTAAAAAGGAGGGAGGCATCCAAACGGGTGTCTCTCTCTTTTTAATATATCCAAATATTTTTTTCTTTCTTTGCAACTTTTGGGGAATAGGATACGTCAAAAGGAAAAAGATTAATCAATAAAAAAGTAAAACGTATATGAAAAAGATTCTGTTTTTTGTAGTGTGTGTGATGACTTTGGCAGCGTGCTCGAACGTTCAGGTCATGGGGTATGATAAGGTCGATGCCAGTGAGACCATCGTGACTGAGACGTACAAGCTGAAGGCTTTCGAGAAGGTAGACGTGAAGGGCGTGGCCAACGTGAACATCATACAGAGCGTGGAGAAGAACGGCGTGGTGGAGTTGAAGGCTCCCGACAACTATATAGAGCTATTTAAGATTGATAGCGAAGACGGACGCCTGGTGATCGACCTGGCCAAGAAGGTGAACATCGATGCCAAGAAAGTGATGATCACGGTTTATACCACCGACCTGACTGGTCTGAACAACAGCGGCGTGTCGCATGTGAATATAGACAGTCTGGACACTGACAAGCTGGAGGTGATCAACTCGGGTGTGGGTGATATCGAGGTTGGCGGTATTGCCGATGATGTCAAACTGGTGTGCAGCGGCGTGGGCTGCATCCGTGCCAAGGAGATGAAGGCCTTGAATGTGGAAGCCAATGTGTCGGGTGTAGGCAGCGTCACATGCTATGCCTCGGAAAAGATCGACGGTACGGTGAGCGGTGTGGGTTCACTGAAATATGCAGGGCATCCGAAGGTGAAGAACACGCGTCGTACGGGCATAGGTGGCATCTCGGAGCTATAATATACATATAATAAGGTGTAATGTTGCGAGAATTAACGATAATTAATCCGAAACTTATCAATGGTTCGGATTTTTTGTGTATCTTTGCACCACAATAACTCAAAATTAACGTTTTACAATTAATTATTCATTATGAACGACAACAAAGTTATGAACATGGCAGCGGATAATATCCGTATTCTTGCTGCTTCTATGGTTGAAAAGGCTAAGTCGGGTCACCCCGGCGGTGCTATGGGTGGTGCTGATTTCATCAACACGCTGTACAGTGAGTTCTTGGTATACGACCCCGAGAATCCTGCATGGGAGGGTCGCGACCGTTTCTTCCTTGATCCTGGTCACATGGCTCCGATGCTCTACAGCCAGCTCGCCCTGATTGGAAAATACACACTTGAGGATCTGAAGAACCTGCGTCAGTGGGGTTCAGTAACTCCAGGTCACCCAGAGCGCGAGATTGCACGTGGCATCGAGAACACATCCGGTCCTCTCGGACAGGGTCACTGCTTTGCAGTAGGTGCTGCCATCGCCGCTAAGTTCCTGAAGGCTCGTCTGGGCGACGTGATGAACCAGACCGTCTATGCATACATCTCTGATGGTGGCGTACAGGAGGAGATCTCTCAGGGTGCTGGCCGTATCGCCGGTAACCTCGGACTCGACAACCTGATCATGTTCTACGACGCCAACGATATCCAGCTGTCTACAAAGACTGAGGTGGTGACCAGCGAGGACACTGCCAAGAAGTACGAGGCATGGGGCTGGTACGTACAGAAGATTGACGGTAACAACGTTGATCAGATCCGTGAGGCCATCAAGAAGGCTCAGGCTGAGAAGGAGCGTCCTTCACTGATCATCGGTCACTGCGTGATGGGTAAGGGTGCCCGTAAGGCCGACAACTCATCTTACGAGAGCAACTGCGCTACTCACGGTGCTCCTCTCGGTGGCGATGCTTACATCAACACGATGAAGAACCTGGGTGCTGATCCTGAGAATCCATTCCAGATCTTCCCCGAGGTTCAGGAGATGTATGCAAAGCGTGCTGAGGAACTGAAGAAGATCTGCGCTGAGCGCTATGCACAGAAGGCTGAGTGGGCCAAGGCTAATCCTGAGAAGGCTGCACAGCTCGAGGAGTGGTTCAGCGGCAAGGCTCCGAAGATTGACTGGAGCAAGGTTGAGCAGAAGGCTGGCAGCGCTACTCGTAGTGCTTCTGCAGCTGTTCTGAGTCAGCTGGCTGAGCAGGTGCCCAACATGATCTGCGCATCTGCCGACCTGTCGAACTCTGACAATACCAACGGCTTCCTGAAGAAGACCAAGGACCTCGTTCGTGGCGACTTCAGCGGTGCCTTCTTCGAGGCTGGTGTGGCTGAGTTGACGATGGCTTGCTGCTGTATCGGTATGGCTCTGCACGGTGGTGTCATCCCCGCTTGCGGTACCTTCTTCGTATTCTCAGACTACATGAAGCCTGCCGTTCGTATGGCTGCCCTGATGGAGCTCCCGGTTAAGTTCATCTGGACGCACGACGCCTTCCGCGTTGGTGAGGATGGTCCTACCCATGAGCCTGTTGAGCAGGAGGCACAGATCCGTCTGATGGAGAAGCTGAAGAACCATCACGGCAAGAACTCTGTACTCGTGGTCCGTCCTGCCGATGCCGAGGAGACAACCGTCTGTTGGCGCATGGCTATGGAGAACATCGACACACCTACGGCCCTGATCTTCTCTCGTCAGAACATCGAGATGTTGCCCGAGGGCAACGACTACACGCAGGCAACAAAGGGTGCTTACGTAGTGGCTGGTTCTGATGAGAACTACGACGTGATCCTGCTGGCTTCTGGTTCAGAGGTTTCTACCCTCGAGGCTGGTGCTAAGCTGCTGGCTGCCGACGGCATCAAGACACGCGTCGTCAGCGTCCCTTCAGAGGGTCTGTTCCGCAGCCAGCCGAAGGAGTATCAGCAGAGCGTGCTGCCTGCAGGCAAGAAGAAGTTCGGTCTGACCGCTGGTCTGCCCGTGAACCTCGAAGGTCTGGTAGGTGCCGACGGTACTGTTTGGGGTCTCGAGAGCTTCGGCTTCTCTGCTCCTTACAAGGTGCTCGACGAGAAGCTCGGCTTCACCGGAGAGAATGTTTACAAGCAGGTAAAAGCTTTGCTTGGTTAATTAATTAGGCACAGATTGACACGGCTTTTAAAAAAGACACGGCTTGCTGCGCAGAAAAAGCAGCGTCTCTCTAAAAGAGAGCCGTGTTAATCCGTGCCTGAAATTAATAGGATTATGGAAGTAAAAACAATAGGAATTGCGAGCGACCACGCTGGCTTTGCCCTGAAACAGTTCGTGAAGAAATACCTCGAAGAGAAGGGCTACGAGTATAAGGACTATGGCACTTATACCGAGGACTCGTGCGACTATAGCGACTTCGGTCATGCATTGGCTGAGGGCATCGAGAAGGGCGAGGTGTTCCCTGGTATCGCCATCTGTGGTTCTGGTGAGGGCATCAACATGACGCTCAACAAGCATCAGAGCATCCGCGCAGGTCTCTGCTGGATTCCCGAGATTGCCCATCTCATCCGTCAGCACAACAATGCCAATGTGCTGGTGATGCCAGGCCGCTTCATCTCTGAGGAGACTGCCCGCGCCATCATGGACGAGTACTTCACCACCGAGTTCGAGGGTGGACGCCATCAGAAGAGAATTGATAAGATTCCGGTCAAGTGAACAAACTGACAGATCAAAAAAAGTCCCGCTGCAAGGCGGGATTTTTTTATCTGTTCTTATGACGAGTAAACCAGTCGTGAACGAAATGGTACATCAGCAGGGCTATCACGACACAACCAAGCGACGTCATCAGGGCCTGCTGCGGGCGGCCATAGAAAAAGGCGAGACCAATGCCAAGTCCCCAAGCCAGTCCACTCTCCCACCCGAGCATAAACGTGCTCTGTGAGGTTCCCCTCTGACAATGACGGCTCAACTTGATGAAGAAAAGCAGGAAGCGCGAGCCGATAAGTCCCGTACCAAAGCCGATAAAGGCCGGTGCGGCAAAAGCAACCACCTGTTGGGTGCGTGTAAGCATCATAATCAGGGCTACGGCGATAAGGATCAGTCCGGTAACCACCTCGCTCTTCAGTTCCGCATCACGGAAAACAAAGTGCTGGGCGATAATAGCCAACAGGAAACCGACCATCATCATGGCAAAGAACAGGTCGGAGAAAACCGCTGACAGCAGGATACCAACTGCTACTGTCACCAACTGGAGGTTGAGATATAGCGGAAATCCCTGCGTCAGGAAAAAGCGGTCAAGACTTGTTGTGGGGATATCATCAGCCGGAGCGCGGAAGGGGAAGTTGACCATCAGGATGAGCAGTACACTGGTCACCAAGATGCCGACTGCAGAGAGAAGAACGGCATCAAAACCTATGAAACGATCGATCAGCAGTCCTGCCAAGGGGCCCAACGACAGGCCAAAGCGTCCGAACCACGCTGCAGAGTGATTAGCCTCCGTTCGCTGATAGCTCTCACAAGTGTCGATAATCAGCGTACTGGTAAGCACCATCTGAGCCAGTCCGAAAGCTGCGCCAAGGAAGAAGCGTTGCAGCAACACGATGGGAATCTCAACGAACTGACAGGAAAGGGTAGCGAAATAATAGAGCGAAAAGAGAAGGGCTGCCATTATCACGACAGACCACATGCAGACATGATGACGACGATAACGCTGAACCAGGAACGACACAAAAGAGCCGAAGGCGAACAGGCCGAAACCGAATGCAGCCATCGACAGACCTGCCTCCAGAGGAGAGAAGTTCTGAACATCAATAAGCCAGCGGGGCATGGTCGGGATCAGCATATAGACCGACATCGTCAGCAGCAGGTTGGAAATGGCCATCAACCAGAAGTCGCGATGCCACAGGCGTATATGTACGGGTGTGTTCTGTGAATTCATCTGTTACAAGAGTAGCGTAGAAAATGTTTGGAAACTGACATCCTGATAGTCGGATATCTGCATATCAGAATAAGGAGCAATCGCCTCGGCGGTATTGGTCGTAGCCAGGCCTACTACCTTCATCTGAGCCGCACGACCAGAACGGAGACCGTTGAAACTGTCCTCAAAGACAATACACTCGTCAGACGCTACTCCCAGACGACGGGCTGCACGGAGATAGCAGTCGGGATCGGGTTTGCTACGGGAGAAATCCTCTGAGGTCAGGATGGCGTCGAACAGCGTGTGGAAGTCTGGCTGGTAACGGTAGACGCTCTCCATCTTAGGGATATTAGAACTCGTGACGACAGCCGTCTTCACACCATGTGCATGGAGATCGGCAATCAGGGCTTCAAAGCCCAGGATATAATCGTAGTGCATCGTCTGCTCGTAGGCATCGAGGCGACGGGTGATGTCAGGGCGCTCTGACTCTAACGGGCCACTGAACCACCGATCATAGATCTGTACGAGGGTAGAGCCCTTGATCTCATGCTCCAGACCAGGGTGCTCCGGGTGATACTGACGACATATCATTCCCCAGAAAACAGAGTACTGTGGCTCTGTGTCGAACACGACGCCATCGAGATCGAATAGCGCCGCTTTGAACTTTATTTCCTGCATATCTTAGAAATTTGGGTGCAAAATTAATAATTTTGGACGAGAAATTTGCTTTTTTCATGATTTTAGTGTATTTTTGTAACCAAAAACAGTTTTAACACGAAAATGAACGGTAAGATTTTGACACTTTTAGTTGTTTCTTTATGCCTGTTCGCAGGTTGTAAAGATAGCGATGAGAAAGAGGTGTGGTTTGAGACAGTTTGCATGGACAAGACTGCGAAACTCTCGAACGAAGACCTCGCGCCCCACTGTAGTGTCAGTCTGAAGGTTCAGTATGCCATGCAGAAGAAAGGTGAGGCAGCCAAAGAAATCAATGAATACCTCGTTGAGCGACTTTTCAACATGCAGGACGTCTCGGTAGAGTCAGCTTGCGAACAGTTCGCGGAGAGCTATGTGCAGAATTACCAGAACACCCTGACACCACTCTATAATCAGGACAGGAATGACAGCACCAAACGGGCATGGTATGACTACCACTATATCATTACGACGGAGACCCATCCCGGCAATGAGAATACCATCGTGTATATAGCCACCATCGACTATTACGAGGGTGCAGCACACGGTATCAACGAACAGATAGTCATGAACTTCGATAAGGAGACGGGGCGCCATCTGACGCTTTCGGACGTTTTCGCCACGGGATACGAACAACAGCTGACTGCCGTATTACTGAAGGCCCTGAAGGAGAAAACCGGTTCTGAGGATCTCGCGGCCTTGAAGGAGAAAGGGTATCTCAATGCGATGGACATGTTCCCTGCGGAGAATTTCATCATCGGAGAAGAGACCATCACATTCATCTATAATCCCTACGAGATTGCGCCTTACAACATGGGATCGACGGAACTCATCATACCGTATAACGACGTGGAAAAGATTCTCAAGAACTCTTTTGACTACTAAGGACATGACATCAGACATCATCAAAACATATTTCCCACAGATGAGCGAGGAGCAGCAAAGACAGTTTGAGGCCCTCGACAGTCTGTATCGCGATTGGAATGCCAAGATCAACGTCATTTCACGGAAGGATATCGACAACCTCTATGAGCACCACGTGCTCCACTCGCTGGCCATTGCCAAGGTGGTGAACTTCCGACCAGGTTCGGAAATCCTCGATTTCGGAACAGGTGGCGGATTCCCTGGTATTCCCCTCGCCATCCTCTTTCCCGAGTGCCACTTCAAACTGATAGATGGTACAGGCAAGAAAATCCGAGTGGCACAGGAGGTGGCGAATGCCATCGGACTGAAGAACTGCCAGCCGGAACATCTGCGTGGCGAAGAGGAAAAAGGGAAATACGACTTCGTGGTCAGCAGGGCGGTCATGCCCCTACCCGACCTCGTGAAGATTGTGAGAAAGAATATCGCCAAGACACAGCGGAACGCCCTGCCCAATGGGGTATTGTGTCTGAAGGGTGGCGACCTGCAGGCAGAGTTGCAGCCCTTCCATAAGATTGTAGAGACCACCGACATCTCTTCCTTCTTCAGCGAAGAATGGTTCAAAGGGAAACATGTTATTTATCTTCCATTATGATTATTAAAACTTTCGAATTTAATCTGTTGCAGGAAAACACCTACGTGGTGAGCGATGATACCAAGGAGTGTGTCATCATCGACTGTGGCGCATACTACGAAGAGGAGCGCATGGCCATCACACAATATATCGAGAAGGAAGGATTGAAACCTAAGCGCCTGCTCTGTACGCACGGGCACTTCGACCATAATTTCGGCATCGATACCATCTTCCAGGCATACGGACTGAGACCGGAAATTGCCGCAGAAGATGAGTATCTCATTAACGACCTGAGCGATCAGTTCAAGGATATCGTGGGTGTACCCCTGAAACGGGACTTCCCCAAGGCAGGACATTTCTTCCAGCCCGATGAGGTCATCCGATTCGGCAACCACGAACTGAAGATCCTGAAGACACCAGGACACACACCTGGAGGCGTCGTATTCTATTGTGAGGAAGAGAAGGTGGCTTTCTCAGGCGACACCCTTTTCAGAATGAGCGTAGGTCGCACAGACTTCAAGGGTGGTTCATACGAAGACCTCATGAACAGTCTGAAGAATGTTGTGGGGAAACTGCCTGCCGATACCGTTGTCTACAGCGGACACGGGCCGAAGACTATCATCGGCGAGGAACTGCGCTATAATCCCTATCTGCACTAAAGCTACTTCAGCTGATCATACCATTCCTTGAGAGCCCCACGGGAGGTGCCTCGACGCACGAGGGCATCCAGCACATCGCGAGCCTCACGACGGCGTCCCTGACGTATGAGGACGTCGACCTTCGAAACAGCATATTCCACATTGTCAGGTTGAAGTCGCAAGGCTTCATCCCAGTCGTAGACGGCAGCATCATACAGCTTACACTCCGCTTCGTAAACGGCACGTGCAGCATAAGCCTCAGCACTGTCGGGGAAAAGTTGTACGATACGGTTCAACTCGTCGAAGGTATCGGTCTTCCTGCCTAATTTCTGCAGGGTATGAGCCAGTCCCAAGTGGGCCTCAAAATGCTCGGGCTGGATGGTGAGAAACGTCTCGTAGTCAACCTTCGCCAAATCATAATGATGCAGTTGGGTATGACAGAAAGCACGGAAATACAAGGCTGCCAGATTCTTTTCATCGAGACGAAGCACATAGCCATACTCCTGGACAGCATATTCCCACTGCTTGAGATTGATGTTGGCCTCACCCTTCAGCAGACGCAGATTGACGTCCTTAGGGTTTTTGTTGATGGCACCAATCAACGTAGAAACAGAATCGCGCCATTGTTGAGGTGTCTGCGCCTGTGCGCAGACCGCCGCCAACAACAGCATCATTATTAACAATTTACGCATTCTTAATGAAGTTAACGATCCATGCTCCTACTTCGCGAGTGCCGTATTTCTCACCACCTTCGACCTGAATCTCAGGGGTACGAACATTGGCAGCCAACGAGGCATCGACGGCCTCACGCACGAGGGCACCTTCCTTCTTCAGACCGAAATGCTCGAGCAGCATGGCGGCTGAGAGGATCTGAGCCAAAGGATTGGCCAGGTTCTGTCCTGCTGCCTGGGGCCATGAGCCGTGTACTGGCTCGAAGAGTGGTGTGTGCTCACCCAGTGAGGACGATGGCTGAAGTCCCATAGAACCCGTGATACAGGCCGTCTCGTCAGTCAGGATATCACCAAAGGTATTCTCCGTCACGATGACATCGAAGAAGCGTGGTTCCGTGAGCACACGCATCGAGGCATTGTCAATAAACATATAATCTGTGCGAACTTCAGGATACTGGGGCTCAATCTCCTTGGCAATCTGTCGCCACAGACGTGAGGATGCCAGGACATTGGCCTTGTCAACCACCGTCAGGTGCTTGTGACGTTCCATAGCCATCTCAAAGCCGAGTTTCACGATGCGCTCAATCTCCGGACGGGTATAGATGTCCGTATCGTAGGCCTTGTCGTTATCCTGATACTTCTCACCGAAATACATACCGCCCGTCAACTCGCGTAGCACCACGAAATCAGCCCCACGGATGAGTTCATCCTTCAATGGAGACTTGTGCAACAGACAGTCGAAGGTAGCTACAGGACGAACGTTGGCGTAGAGTCCCAGCTTCTTACGCATGGCCAGCAGACCAGTCTCAGGACGGATCTTTGCCGTAGGGTCATGATCGAATCTCAAATCACCGACAGCAGCAAAGAGTACGGCATCGGCTCGCATACACACCTCATGGGTTGAATCAGGGTAAGGATCACCCACCTCGTCGATGGCATGGGCTCCACAGATGGCCTCCTCGTATTCAAACTCGTGTCCGCACTTCTCGGCTATCGCGTCGAGCACAGCCACACCTTGTTTCATAATCTCGGGTCCGATACCGTCACCCGCCAAAATCGCAATCTTTAATTTCATAATTTATTTCCCTTTTGGGGCACAGATTAACACGGCTCTCT
>JAEEGK010016170.1_pt1 | contig 16442 bp, 13 predicted proteins | sample 8958771 | NCBI WGS metagenome assembly JAEEGK01 (sample SAMN16246547, study PRJNA631951) | gut metagenome | biome: gut microbiome; feature: rumen; material: SC-attached | host: Bos | place: Iran: Karaj | collected 2018-10 | reverse complement strand
TTTCATGATTTAAAGATTTAAAGATTTGAAGATTTGAAGATACAAAGTTACGAAAAAAAGCCTTCTGTCTTCTGTCTCCTGTCTTCTGTCTCCTTATTTCGAATTGTATTCCTCAATGAGTTTGCAAAGATCCTCGACGGTTTGGATTTTCTCAGTGTCGGTGTCTTCGAACTTCAGGTTGAACTCACGTTCGAGTTCCATGGAGAGCTCGACGACGTCCAATGAGTCAGCACCCAGGTCGTTGGTGAGGTTCTTTTCAGGAGTGATTTCTTCTTCGGTGATGCCGAGTTTCGAAGCGACGATGCTTCTGACTCTGTCTTGAATTGTTGCCATAATACTTGATTTAAAGATTTATAATTCAATGATTTAAAGATTATTTTTGACGGGTATCGGGAAGGAGGGCGAACGAGAGTTCTCCTCTGACACACAGTTTGCCGCCGACGCTCAGTTTGGCGGAGCAGATGTAAATGTTGGCACGATGCACGTCGAGGGTGGCTTCCACTTCGACGGTGTCGCCCGGACGGACACTGTTCTTGAAACGCACCTTGTCGATACCGGTATAGAAGGTCAGCTTGCCGATGAGGTCGTCTTTCATCAGCAAGGCGCAGGACTGGGCCATGATTTCGCAGAGGATGACGCCCGGGACCACCGGTTCACCTGGAAAATGGCCTTTCAGGAAAAACTCCTCACCGGTCACGTGGTACTTGGAGTGAGCCACATGGTTCTCGTCGAGGGTCATCTCATCCACCAGGAGCATGGGCTCGCGGTGTGGGAGGTACTGTTTGATTTCTTCTCTATTCATATGTTAGTTTGTTGATTTGTTTGCTATTCCTCAGGTGGTGGTAGGCTCTAGTCTCCAGGTGGTGCTGCGCTCACCTCTCGCCCCAGGTTACGCTCGCTATGCTCGCTCACCCCTCGCCCCAGGTTACGCTCGCTATGCTCGCTCACCCCTCGCCCCAGGTTACGCTCGCTGCGCTCGCTCACCTGGGGTTATAGAGATCGCACCTCTTCGAGGTGCTGCCAGGTCGGGATAACTTTCACCTTTCATCTTTCACCTTTCACCTTCCTCACTGCCACGCAAGCGTTATGGCCTCCAAAGCCGAGGGAGTTGGAGATGGCGATGTCGAGATCGACCTTGATGGCCTGGTTGGGGGTGTAGTCAAGGTCGCATTCAGGATCCGGCTCATCCAGTCCGATGGTAGGCGGGATGATGCCTGTGTTGAGAGCCATGACGGCGGCGACAAGTTCGATGCCACCGGCAGCGCCGAGGGCATGACCCATCTCCGATTTGGTGGAGCTGATATGTGCTCTGTGGGCTTCTTCCTCGCCCATAGCGATTTTGATGGCCTTGGTCTCACCACTATCGTTCATCGGAGTACCCGTGCCATGAGCGTTGATATACAATGATTCGCCAGCTTTGTATCCTGCCTCGTCGAGGGCTTGTTTGATAGCTAGGCTCTGGGTAGTGCCATCCGGACGCGGGGCAGTGCTATGGTAGGCATCGCAACTGTTTCCGTAGCCGCAAACCTCGGCATAGATCGTGGCGCCACGCTGTTTGGCGTGTTCATATTCTTCCAACAGGACGATGCCAGCACCTTCGGCGATGACAAAACCGCCACGGTTTTTGTTGAAGGGCAACGAAGCTCTCAGTGGGTCTTCGACCTTAGTGAGGGCTTTGCAATTGGCAAATCCACCGATGGAGACTGGGTTGATGCCCGCTTCACAACCACCGGTGATGATGGCTTCGGCATAACCGTGCTTGATGGCGCGGTAAGCCTCGCCGATGCTATGGGTACCAGTAGCACAAGCAGTTACGATAGGCACACAGGGACCTTGGGCGTTGTAACGGATGGCGACACTGCCCGAGGCCATGTTGCCAATCATGGTGGGAATCATCAGCGGAGAGATCCAGCGTGCCCCTTCGTCATGGTATCGGATAACACCGTTCATGATGGTGTCGAAGCCACCGATACCCGAGCCGATATACACACCCAAGCGGCTAGGATCCATCTGCAAGTCTTCATTGCCTTTCATAGCTTGAGCCGCAGCGGCCATGGCATAGACGGCAAAACGGTCGTTGCGTTTGACAAAACCCTTATCTACACCTGCTGCAATGGGATCGAAATCCTTCAGCTCACCGGCAATCTTCACTGGAAGATCCGTTGTGTCAAAGCTCTTGATTGGGGCAATGCCACAAACACCATTAATAAGATTATTCCATGTGGTTTCGAGGTCATTGCCTACCGGCGATACGACCCCCATACCTGTAATTACTACTCTTCTCGTTTCCATTTTTCTACCGATTCTACCGAGCTTTAAGCCCTAAAGGGCTATCTCTAAATTAACTTCGTTGAATGCTTCGCATTTCTCAATTCTCAATTCTCATCACTCCCACTCCCAAAGGCAAGCGGCCGACACAAATCCAGCGCCGAAGGCACTCATCACAATTTTGTCACCTTTCTTGATCTTATCTTGAGCGATCATCTCGTCGAGCAGGATCGGGATGCTGGCCGAAGAGGTGTTGCCATATTTTTCAATGTTGGTTGGGAACTTGTCTTCCGGCTGTCCGAGGATGGAGCGGATGCCATCAATAATACGTTTATTGGCTTGATGTAAGAGGTAATAATCCACGTCATCCGCCTTCACCTTCTCGTCATTCAGTACTCTTTGGATGTCTTTCGCAGATTCGGAGACCGCGGTACGGAACAAGTCCTTGCCTTTCATCATGAGGGGTTGGCCTTCAACTTGTTTATGTTCAAAAGGAGTCTTTTCCATATGACGCTCATAATAAAGGACATCACGATCAGAGATCATGGTGAGATGCACATCTTTGAATGCCTCGCCCGGACCCAACACCACGGCGCCGGCGCCATCACCAAACAAGATACTGGTGTCTCTCTCTTGCCAGTTACAGTATTTGGAGGGCTCTTCCGCGCATACGATGAGGACGTACTTGGCACGACCCGCCTTCATCATGTCGTCGGCTAGCATCAGTGCATTGACGAAGCCTGCACAGGCCACGTTAATGTCCAAGCCAGGACAAGTAACGCCAATGCGCTTTTGGATAATACAACTCAATCCAGGGGTAATATGTTCATTGGCCACGTTGGAGACCAGGAGGAAATCGATCTGGTCAGGGGTCAAGCCTGACTTTTGAATGGCTTTGTTGGCAGCTTCGACAGCCAGGTCGTAAAGAGTTTCAGTAGATAAAAGGTGACGCGTCTTGATTCCAGTTCTCGTTGAGATCCAAGCATCGCTAGTATCCAAGAAGGTGGCAAGATCGTCGTTGCTAACCGTAAGTGACGGTAATGCGCTTCCAGTTCCAATAATTTTCATAGTGCAATGATTTTTGCTCGATTTTCAAAAAACTTAAAAACGCTGCAAAAGTATATCGGTTTGAGCACACGAAAATAAAAAGGTGGTCATCGTGACCAAAATGTGGCGAAAATAGGTGTTTTGGGACGAAATACCCCGATTTTAGGGACGAAAATCGGGGTATTGGTGAAAAAAGACAGGAAAACAGGGACGAAAAAGGCGGCCTTACATCCCCATTCCGTTGCCTTGCGGGGCACCTTGGGAGTCGTCGGCACCTTGACGCGCCATGCGCTCCAACTCCATCTTGCCGAAACGGAAGGTCACACCTACCGAGACGCTACGGCTGTTGAACTTCGAGCTGGAGACGGAGTGCACATACGGACTCTCGTTCGACATGCCCCAGTGGTTCCAGTTAAAGATATCGTTGGCATTGACAAAGACCGACATCTTACGATCAAAGAAATCAGCCTTCAACCCAGCGTTGATGCCATAACGACGGTCCATTTGGCTGAACAACGACTGCGTCGGTGAGCTGTAATAACCCGAAGCGGTCACCTCCACCTTGTTCCACAACTTTGCCCAAAGGTTCATACTAAGGGTATAGGACCAACGGTCGGAGGTGACGGGGGTGCCGTTGAACATCGTCTCAAGGTAGGAATTGTACAAGTCGGCATAGAATCGCAGGTTGAAGAAGCCACTCGGGCGATACATCATGTTGTAGGAGAAGCCCAGCTGACGGCTCTTGCCCACGTTGACAGGATAGCTGTAAGGCACCACGCGCCCGTAGAGCCAATGGTACTGCGACAGTTGGATGTCGTTGACTTCGTTCGACTTGCCGCGATAGTAAGCCGACAGTCCCACCGAGCCGAAGGTCATCCAATATTTGGTCCAACCCGCCTCAATGGTGTTGGTATAGACGCGCTCCAAGTCGGGGTTGCCCGTGCTGTACTCATCCTCGTCATACAAGGGGAATGCACTCAACGAATGCGCATCGGGTGCGGCAATACGGCGCGTATAGCTCAGGTTGAAGTTGTGCATCGACTTGGTCATGTAGGTCAGGTGCAGCGAAGGTCTGATGCTGCGGAAAGGCGAGCTGAAGTCATACTGGGTGGAATCGACATAGCGGCCACCGACCAGCTCATGGCAGAAACGGATGCCTGGCTTCACCGTGAGACCGCCGAACTTGTGCTGCAAGGTGACAAAGGCCTCGTTGGTCAGGGTGGTGAAGGTGGCATCGTAGGAACGGAAGGCATCGTTCACCCAGTCCTCTCCCACCAAGGTATCGCTTATGCTCAACACCCGCTCAGGACTATAACCCGTGTTCCAACCCACCGAGATCTCGCCGTTTTCGGAGTAAGGACGGTTATAGACCACCTCCACCTCTCCCCCAACGCTGTGTCGTGCCTGAGTGGAGTTGATAACCCTGCGGTACTCGACAGGCAGGGTAAAGCTACGGTCCACCTGACCGCCACCTTGGTAGCCCCAAGTCATGACATTGGCGCTGACGGAGAGGTTGTGCCCTTTGTTGTCGAACCTATGTTGGTAATAGGCTCCGCCATTCATGAAATAGCTGTTGCTACGGGAGTTGGAACGGGTATGATAGTCCGCCAGGAAAGGCGTCCCAAAAGGAACCCCTATCGAATCGAGGAATTCCTCTCTGAAGGTACTCCTATTGCTCTCACTACCACTCCAGTTTGGCCAGCCGCTCACCCAAACGTTCAGGCTGTTGGCCGTATCGATCTGGTAATCAAGGCTGAAATAGCCACCGGTATTGATACTGTTGCTTTGGTATCGCGAGGAATCCATCTCGTGGCTGGCAAGAAGCTGATTGGCGGCATATAAGGATTGATCCACAGAGGAATTCCCTTCCCATTTGGAAAAACCGCCGTTGAGGTAAGCGTTGACGGTGAGCTTGTCGTTCGACCAGACGTACGACATCCAAGGCGTGATGGAGGGTCGGGTGGAAGCGTTTACACCGAAGCTGAAGAACTCGTTCTTCTGGATCTTGGCATTGGTGACAATGTTGATGATGCCGTCGGCCTTGGAGCCGTAGCGTGCCGAGGGGTTGGTGATGACCTCCACGTGATCGACGCTGTTGGCCGGCAGTTGCTGGATATAGGTCTTGAGGTTCTCCGACGAAAGATGCGAAGGCTTGTCGTTGATCCACACCTCCACGCTTGAGGTGCCGCGCAACGTAATGTTGCCTTCCACATCGACACTGACGCCCGGGGCGTTCTGCAAGGCATCCGAGAGCGTGCCCGTTTGGATGCTGGGGTCCTCCGCCACGTTATACATGGTCTTCTCCCCTTCCACGGCGAACAACGGCCGCTTCTCGGCAATGACGATCTCGTCGAGGCGCGTCGTGCCCGCCTTGAGTTTCAAGGTGCCCACGTTCATGTTACCTTTCACCGTCACCGGCATGGAGAACGACTCATAGCCGATGGCCGAGACCTTCAGGTTCATCTCCCCATTGGGAGCGCCTTGCAAGGTGAACGCCCCTTTGTCGTCGGAGGCGGCGCCGCACACGAACACGCTGTCGGCCACACGGAACAGGCCCACGTTCACAAAGGGAACACCCTGGTTGGTGGATTCGTCGATGATTTTACCATTGATGGTGCTTTGGGCAATCACAATAGGTGAAATCACCATCATTACAAGGAAGGAAAGGATCAGTTTTTTCATTGTTTTAGATATTGACGATAATATAACTAATTTTTTAGTTATATAGTATTTGTATTTGAAAAAAATTCTTGTTCATAGTGTATTAGTAAACTAGTACGCTGCAAAAGTACAACTTTTTTGATTACTGTCAAGAAAATAATGATTTTTTTGTCAAGAATATTCCTGACCTTATAAACTACTGTCTAATCAACTGTTTACAGAAGGCCTCGACTTCTTCTTTCGACCAACTTGGATCGGCGTTGATGAAGAAAGCGCTACAGACAGCATTGGCAATGCGCCACTCTTGATAAACTTGACCATCAATAACGACTGCTATATTGACGGGTTGAGGCTGCAACAAGGCATCTTCTGTCATCCGTTTGAACAAAATTGTAGCTTCAGGCATCAACTCGAGCATGATGGCGGTGAAGGTTCCTTCTTTATAGGGTCCAGTTTCCAGTCGTTTGACCAAAGGCTTCCCACCCAGTACTGCCGAACTGATGGCGGGACCCACTTCTGTAGTCTTTTTCAGGGTATAAAGCGCAAGCTCAGTGGTGTCAGCCGACCATCTATAGACCAAAGAATCATTGTCTTCCACCATGGTCGTCTCAAGAAAACGAGCCTTGTCAGCGACCCAAGTCAGGTTATAAATCTCCCATATTTCAAGGCTACCTTTGGTGGAGAGATCCCCCTCTGCCCTTTCGTAGCGAAAGGTATCTCCCACCAGTTTCAGATGCTTGGCGAACAGATAGCCACACCAAACATCCAAGCCCAAATACACAACCATCATAGCGATGATGAACCATTTCTGATTCTTATAGAAAACCGGTTTTTTTTCTGTAGGGGTTCCTATGGCTTCTAATTGACGAACAATCTCATCGCAGGGTCTTGTTTTAAAGCGAACTTCCCAGATTCCAACGATGATGACAAATACCATCACAATCCCAAGTAATAGCATGGCCACACCTAAATTGGCTACCCCTTCCCCAATCTTCGACATAAGAAATCCACCAACTGCGATCATGACCGTCGAATAATTAAAAATCAAAAAGAGCGAGAAGAGTCTCTTAAAACCACGAGCATGATTGGACAGGGTCAACAAATCTTCGTTTTCTAACGTCTTAAGTTGTAGTTTCCTGGTCAGTAATAGTTCGATGATCAGACCTGCTAAGCAAAATGTCACCCAAAACACCTTGGCCGAAAAACTACCATCCAAATACCAATTGAAGAATACCAGTCCAAGAAACACCAGAAATGGGTATGAAATCACTTGTAGCCAACGATAACGTTTATAGAAATCCACGCTATGTTTGACAGAGGACTTCATAAGCCGTTCATTGACAATTTCCTGTTGGTCAAGTTGCTCTTTCAGCGTTTCGTATTGAGCCTTCAGTTGTTCTAATTCGTTCTGATTATTGTTTTCCATGATGAATCCCTTTCATTGTTTTTTGGACATTTGAACCAGTTTTTCCTTGATGCGTGCCAGCCTCACCCCCACATTGTTGGGCGTGATGCCGATAATGGCCCCGATTTCGTCGTAGGGGATGCCTTCGAGCCAGAGCAGGACGAGGCTGCGGTCGATCAGCTCCAATTGCGAGATAAGGTCGTGGAGTTTGCGCACCTGCTGGGTCTTGGGGTCATCGGCCTCAAAGGGGTCGATATCCACCGTCAGCGGCACGGTCTCAATACGGCGGCGTTCTTTCTTGTCTTGGTTGATGGCCGTGTTCAAGGCCACACGATACACCCAAGTGCGGGCGCTGCTTCGTCCCTCGTAGTGGTCGAAGCCGTTCCAAAGCCGGATCAACACCTCTTGAAACAGATCGTCCACCTCGGTCTTGTTATGCGAAAACATGTAGCACACCGTGTAGATGGTCCGCTTATGCTCACGCACCAAAAGTTCAAACTGATGTTCTTTGTCGTTGTTCATAATGCGTTTTTCGTTGCAACGTTCATCATGTTAGACAACAAAGGTATGGATTTCTTACAAGGATCTTTGTTTTTTTCTTTTAAGTGCCACCCAAACGAGCCATGTCACCACCGCCACACCTATGGCGACCCACCACCAACGAAAGGGACGCGCGTCCTCCTCGACACTTGACGTTTCGGGTTCGGGCTCAAAATAATAAATGTACTTGCCCTCGCGGATGAGTTGTTGTGTGTAATTCAGGATGGAGTCGCCATTGGCGAAAGAAAGTTCCTCGGGTGTGAAATTGACGGGATAGTCGGGAAGAACTCCTCGACCATAGGGGAAACGCTCGTTGACCACCGTGTCGAACACCACCTTGATCGTTGGGATTTGGATGGCTATATCGGAATTGGGCAACACATATTGAGTAAAATTTTCTGCCTTCATTTGATGGTAGGCCGAACCTGTCTCACGTCCGACGATGACGCCGCGGTTCTGCTTCTTCACCCAGCCTGCAAAGCAGGTGGACGCCGAAAACGAAGTCTCGTTGGTGAGCACATACAGCCGCCCCTTGTAGTTGACCAAGGAGTCGGGATTTCTCCATTCCAGCTTGTCCTTCACAAAGCCTTCGCCATTCGGGAGCGGCTCATAACCCGCATAAAGCATATCTGGATCATCCTCTACGGGGCAACTGCCGAAGCAGAGAAAACCGCCTTTTTTGTTCACGATGTTTCGCATCTTAGTGCAGAAAGGTTTGGGGGCAAGATAGGAATAAATGCCTTCCACCGAGGCTGCAGGGCCGCCGTAGTTGAAACGAAGGTCGAGAATCAGGTTAGGGATGCTGTCGGCGACGAGGTTGGCAAAGATCCCCCTTAACTCATCCTGCTCCAAGTCGTCTAACTCGAAGGTATGGAGGGCGAGATAAGCCACTGTGTCGGAACATTTTTCAAATTCGAAGTGTTTCTTTTCATTTCCCTTTTCATCCACATGATACATACGATATTGGTATTCCATCCACTGCGGTTCACGGTAAGGGACTTTGCGCGTCATCTGCTCAAAACGTTTGGTCTCGCCATCGGCAAAAGTGACCATAAGGTTGGCATCTTTCGCGATTTGGCGGCAATAGTAGGTGTCCACTCCATATAGAAGCACGTAATCCCCATAGCTCTTCACATAACCATCGGAAAAGGCAGCATACTCTAACAAGATATTTCTCAGTGAATCAGCAGGAATGCCATTTACCGAAACCACTGGTTTGCCGAGATAGTCTTTATATCTTGGAACAGTGCGCCATACCTGTAGCGTGTCGTTGAACCAACCTAAACACACCGAGGAAGGCAGTCCACTTGTCCCCGTCACTTTCGGCGCTGAGATGATGGCCGTATGGCTGTCGTGGATTTTCCCAAGCAATTTGAAAATCAATACCTCAAAATCACTTCTGGAGATGGTTTCGCCCATCGCAGCCATCCTATTTTTGATATAGGTGTCGAACTCCTCTTTCGAAGTGTAGTCATAAAGGCCCGGGAATGCGTCTTCAAGAGCCAACATCATGCTGTCAATGTCAACTTGCGCTTCCTCATGCGTCAGTTGGGTTTTGTTGTTCACCTTAGGCGGGATGAAAGTGGTCTTCAGTCCGAAAGGCGTCATCGGGTCAACGGCTTGGGAATTCTTCGAGATGCTCACGCTGATGCATGGCTGCTTGATTTTTTTATAGACGTAGCCCACCGTACCCAGTGTGTCGCCTCGATGTATTTGCTCCCCTGTTTTGAAGAGCCGTGTCGGACGGATGCCGTCGATCCAGACGGTTTTCCCATCAGTGGTTCGGATTCCCACCCATAGATTTGTGTTGTGAATCTTTTCCTGGTTCATATTGTCCCATTCAAGGAAAAGCAGGGAGTCTTGCTCGAAATTGCCCGTCTGTTGTGCAAAACTAATCGAAGAGCAGCTCCAACTGTTGCGGTAGCCCAACAAAGCACTATGGATTTTCCCGTCCACAGGGCAAAGCACGGGGGTTCCCAAGGGTGCCTCGATCACCAAATTTCCGAAATTCAATTCAGCTTGTGTTTGTGCATCAGCTACCCCAATATAGTCCTGCGGGCGGTAAAGGATGCCTTCGCCAGCCTGTTTACCTGAGATGGGCCAAAGGTAGTTGTCTTGGGCGAAAGCAAAGTTGCCGGCAAGAAGCAGCAGAATGAAAAATTGGAATTTCTTACGCATAGGGACTTGTTTTTGAAAAGGCAAGGCAAAACTACCACCTTTGTCAAGCAGTTGAAAGGGCGGTCCAAACTATTTTAAGTTTTAAAAATGTAATTTATTGTAAATCTATAAGATACAAAAATACTATTCCAAACTAATTTTGACATAAGTCCAAAGATTCAACTGATCTCAGACTTAAAGTGTTGTCTATAACCAACGCCACATATCAAATAATGCAGTCCATAGACAACATTTTTTATTAAATAGTGTTGGTTATAACCAACATTTTTTTATTTTTGCAGCCAAATCAAAGATGAAAACCATGGAAACTCTGTTTGCAAAACACGACCGACTCATTGCCAGAACCTCAATGGATATTGTCCGGGAAATGATGAATCGTGTGCATTGGGATGTCCGACTGCTGTCCATCCAAGGAGCCAAGGGCGTTGGCAAATCGACACTGCTCAAGCAATTCGTCAAAATGAATTACCAGCCTGGCGACAGAAAAGTACTGTACTGCTCCGCCGACACCATCGATTTTTCCAGACGAACCTTGGTTGACCTCGCCGGAGCGTTTGTCATGAATGGCGGCGAGCGTCTCATCATCGACGAAATACACAAATACGAAGGATGGAGCCGTGAAATCAAGGAGATATACGACCTCTATCCCGAACTGAAGGTCATTATCAGCGGCTCATCGCTGTTGAGCTTATTGGCGGACGATGCGGACTTGTCGCGCCGATGCATCAAATACACCATGTCGGGTTTGTCATTTCGCGAGGCGTTGAGATTTTATGAAAACCTTGAATTTCCCGTCTGGACCTTGGAGGACATTCTCATGCGCCCTTACGAATTATGGCAAACTGTCGCTACCCAATGTAAACCTGTCGAACAATTCAAGAAATACCTTCAATATGGCTATTATCCTTTCTTTTTGGAAGGCAAATTAGACTATTATACGCGAATCGAGCAGGTAGTCAACTATGTCGTGGAGACGGAGCTTCCCCTAATTTGCAAGGTTGATGTGGCCTACACCCGAAAGCTCAAAGCTTTGATTTCCATCATTTCCGAAAGTGTGCCTTACGAGGTGAATGCCAACCGATTGGCCGCAGCCATTGAGATAGGACGCGATACCGTTGTAGGCTATTTGAAGAACATGGGCGACGCCAAACTTCTGAATCTGCTTTATTCCGACAAGAAAAGCATCGGCAAACTCACCAAACCCGACAAGGTATATCTCGAAAACACGAATTTGCTCTATGCGTTAAGCCCCACTTCGGTCGAAATTGGGACAGCACGTGAGACCTTTGCCATTACGCATCTTACAGAAAAACACACCGTTGAATACGGAAAAGACAAAGGCGACTTCAAAGTGGATGCCAGATACCGTTTTGAAATTGGAGGAAAAGACAAAGGCTTCAACCAAATCGCGGATTTGCCTGATTCTTATGTGTTTGCTGATGACATAGAGTCACCTGTTGGTGCAAGACTGCCTCTTTGGATGCTGGGGTTTTTGTATTAATCATTTCCTCTGCGTGGCATTGCTCTCGCTCTCCATCAACGATTCTCTTTCCTCAATCTCCTCCATCTTTCGGTCACCACCCCTGAAGACATAACGGGCGAAGAGACTCACTGAAGGCATCCGTTGTTCTGCCCGATTCAGGCTGTAATAGCCTGGAACATCGACCATTTCCTCCGTTTTCTCACTGAGGAAAAAGCCTTGCATATCAAGCTCCACAATGAGTTTGTCATGGAGGAAACTTCGGCTCAAGGCAAGCGTTTCGATGAGCGGGCTGCCGTATTCGTAACCATTGTAAAGGTGTTTTCGACCATCATAGACAAACTCGGCCTCTAACGTCAAATCCCACGGGAGTTCCATTTCTAAAGCCGCTACGAAACTCATTTCCAAGCCGTTGTATTGAGGCTGGCCATAGTTCACATAACCCATGTCAAACTCTACCATTGGCATCAGGAAGCCGCCCACCAAGGTCGTTGCCGAAATACGGCCACCATATTTCCACGAACTGGCCAAGTTGTCATATATCGTGTTCGTCACCGCGCCAGCAACTTGATATCGCTCTCCGATAATTCCCTGACGATAAGCCACATACGGTTCAACGATTAGGTTAGTGTATTGCTGGTGGAAAGCATAACCCACACTGACGCGCTGCGTTTTTTCGGGCAACAAATAAGGGTTGCCGGCGGAATAGACCAAAGCATCGTTTTGGGTGTAAACGAAAGGTGCAAGGAAGTGATAGGAAGGATATTGCAGCAGCGATTTATAGTTGATTTTCAACGTGTTGTTTTCATTGATTTTATACATCATCGTGGCAGAAGGCAAAGCGTTCCATTGGCTTCGACTAAGGGTGTCGTAAAGGTGGAAACGAAGGTTTTCGCCACGCAAACCCGCCGAAACTGAAAAACGGTCGCTAAACTGACAGGCCACTTGCATAAATGCCGCCAAGCGATTGTCGTGATAATCAAAGTATTGACCGCCAGCACCAATGCTATAAACATAGTTAATATAACGCGAATAGTTCTGCAAGCCCATGGTCAGTTTCAGCCTCTCAGTTAGCGGAAGGTCGTATTTCAGCTTGACGTTCCAGGCCGATTGCCCATTGTCGGTAAGGCGTTCCAAGACCTTGGAGACACTGTCGGCATCAGGATAATGAAACAGCGAGTTGGAACGATATTCCCGCGTGCCTTTCATGGTGTAATAGTTTGAGTTGAAGGTGATTTCGTGCCCTTTTTGGGCAAAGCGGTGACGGTAATACAGGGTATAATTTTGCTCCCGCGCCCGACCTTGGCTCGTTATGTCATTCCATTCCTCGAAACCGAGGCCGCCATTGATGTTGTAAAGCGAGTATTGGCAACTGTTCACCTTGTCGCTGTCCAACTCGAAATTGCCGCTCAGCGAAAGCAAGTCGTTCTTGCTGATGCGCCAGTCAAAGCCGAATCCGGCCTTGTGGTTGATGGAAGGTGGCGAGGACAAAATGGTAGTGGTTGTCAGTTCATCGTAAAGGTTGCCCTCGTCATCGGTGACCGTGCAATAGGTGCTGTCATACACAAAACCCTCTGGGCGAGGCCGATAGTAGGAGGCCATGTAATTGCCGAAGACCCGGAATTTGGAGAACTCATAATCTACGTTGAGGCGACCATAGAAGTGATTAAAAGGCACCGCACCGCGACCCATCGCCACCACACGGACACCCTGTTTGCGTTCTTCTTTCAAGATGATATTCACTACGTTAGCCACTCCCGAATCGTATTCCACGCTCGGATTGGTAATGACCTCCACCGACTCCACATCCTCCGGATTGAGGGTCGTGAGGCTCCGCGAAGAATACATGCCATCCACCAGGACAAGCACATTTTTGCTGCCGTTAACGCGGATACTTTCGTCCGCAGTTTTCACCGTCACGCCCGGAATGGTCTTCATCGCCTCCAACACCGTGGGCGAGTTGCGCAACACAAAATCGTCGAGACGATAGACGGTTTTGTCGACTTCTTCCTTCATCAACACCTTTTCACCAACTATGCTCACTTCATGCAACTGCTTGTTTTCCACTACGATACCAATGCTTATCCATTGCTCTTTCTCCTTGATCTCCTTCACAATCCTTTTGGCGCGATAGCCCACAAACGAGACGATAAAGGTCTGCGTTCCGTAAGGCACTTCTTTCATTGTGAACTTCCCGCCAGCATCGGTGATAGCCCCGTTGATGAGCGTTCCCGCAGCATCGAGGAGTTGCACGGTGGCGTAGGGGATCGGCTCCTGCGAAACAGAATCAGTTATGCGACCGTGAAGTGTGGCTGTGTTTTGTGCCCACACGACAGATGACAAAATTGGAAATACCAACACGATGAGACAACTCCATTTTTTGTACATGGCGGTTCTTTTAGAAATGATGAAGCAAAAGTATCCCGAAGAATCATCAGTCAAAAGAGCAGTCCAAACTATTTTGGGTTTAAAATAGTGTAAATTATTGATAATAAATAAGTTGATAACGCATTTATTCCAAACTTATTTTGGGAAAAGACCAAGTTCAGTCTATTTCCGATAAAATAAAAAACGAGAAAAAACAAATATAAACTTGCAATATTACCAAATATTGGTAACTTTGCAGTGCGTAAAAAAAAGAATCATGAAAACTACATCCGTGGCTTTAGGCAGTTATTTTGAGGACTTTATTAGTTCTACCATTCAAACAGGTCGTTACAACAATGCCAGCGAGGTTGTCCGTGCAGGACTTCGACTTTTGGAAGAAAACGAAAGAAAAATCGCATGTTTAAAGGGTGCCATTGAGGTGGGCATATCGAGTGGACGTTATGAGAACTTCGATGCCGAAGAACACCTGAAACAACTCAAAGAATCACGTCGCAATGGCTAAGTTTCACCTTTCCAACAAGGCTGTTGAGGATCTTGATGACATTTGGCAATATACGCTTGAAACTTGGTCTGAAAGTCAGGCTGATACCTACTATTATGATTTGGTGGCAGCCTGTCAAGACATTGCCGAACATCCGACATATCTTGACAGAGAATATAACGAAATCTTACCAGGTCTCTATGCCCATCGCTGTCACAAGCACTTGATTTTCTATTATTTAGTTGAGGATGGTGTTGAAATCGAAAGGATCCTTCATGAACGGATGGATATTCCAGCTAAATTTGATGCTTAAAGCATATCCTGTCCCATCTTCTTCCGCCGCCGACCTCTAATTTTATCCACCATATTCACGGTAGTGCCGAGGTAATCCGCCTCCTCTTGGCGCGAGAGTTTGAAATACGATAGAATATACGATTTCCGCTCATCCTCTTCCAAGTCGGGGTATTTCTGTTGCAGGGTTGCCATCAAGTCGGGATAGAGCTGATCAACCACCCCAAGCATGGCTTCCCAATGGTCTTTGTCACCATAGACAGAAGCCTCCAAGTCTTTGAGAAGATGAACTTTCTTGTCATTTTTCAGGTAGATGTCCAAAAACAGCATCACCTGCTGCTCTTTTTCCAGAGCTTCTGAAAGACGATCAGCATAATTCTGCTGGAGTTGCTCGTGTTCGGCATCCTTTTGCGCCAAGGCCTTGTTTTGCTGCTTGAAATGGAACAATTCGGCATTGATCTCGGCTTCACGCTTCCTACGCCTAGCCAAACGGACTTGCGAGATCAAGAAAGCCACTAAAACCAAAACGGCCAATCCACTGATAAGGATGATAACGCGTTGTTTATGAATGATTTTTTCGTTCAACTCGTTCTGCATCACTGCAGTGTCATATTTCTGGCTGATCAGTGCGAGGTTGTTCTCCCGCTCCTCTAAATAGCGATGCACATCGCCTTTATCATACTGGTATCTATATTCGCAAGCTTTCTCATAATCGCCGCGCATCTCGGCAAAATTGGCGAGTGTCCCATAGTAATACCAAGTATCCACAGGATTGCAACCATCTGGGTTTAAACGGGTTACAATCTCCTCCAACTGCCCATAACAATAGGCCATCGAATCCATGTTGCCCATCTTATAATAGATGTTCCCCATGTCGTGGTAATAATACATCAACACACTGTCACTCACCTCGGGAAGATAGGTATGAAGGAACTGCCGCAGGTAATCGCCAGACTTTTCCAAATCCTTAGCGTTGAAACACTTCACGTGAAAAGCGGATAAGACCCAACGTTTGGCTTCAATCGTGCCACTTCGTTCCGCATAGTCCATTGCCCGATTCAAATAGAACTCCGCACTGTCGAATTGCCTATGGAATTGGTAGTAATCACCCAAAACTGTCATCACCTTGACACGCTCAGTATAATCATCGCCCAAGCCTTCGTCGGCAGCCTTCAACAACGATACGAACTCTTTTTCATCAGAAAAAACGCCCAAGCATTTCGCAATATTGAACCGCGCATGAGCCACCGTCAGCGTGTCGTCAGCCAAAAGGCCAAAGTGTTCCGCCTCCTTGAACAAACGCATCGCCTCGGAAGAGTTGCCCGAGTCCTGTTGCACCTTGCCTTGTTCCAAGGCATCTTGAGCGGCTTGTCTTGCTTCCTGCGGATTGGGCCCACAAGCCGAAAACACCAAAAGCATCAAAAATCCTATGATCCATAACTGTTTCATGGAGCAAAAATATAAAACACCTCTCAATTCTCACCTCTCAATTCTCAATTTTCACTACCTTTGCACCCGCAAATTACCTATCTATTATGATCACTATTGACCAACTTAAAGATTTATGTAAGAGGACTGAGGCCTTGAGGAGGTATCTTTGACGTGGACCGTCGTACCATAGAGGCCCAAGAATTAGACGAAAAGACCCAAGACCCCCAATTTTGGAGCGACCCGAAAGCCGCCGAAGCCACCATGAAGAAGGT
>JAEEGK010016166.1_pt1 | contig 16444 bp, 11 predicted proteins | sample 8958771 | NCBI WGS metagenome assembly JAEEGK01 (sample SAMN16246547, study PRJNA631951) | gut metagenome | biome: gut microbiome; feature: rumen; material: SC-attached | host: Bos | place: Iran: Karaj | collected 2018-10 | reverse complement strand
CCGCCGGCATTATCCGGATCAGGTTAAACCGCCATACGGCAGTTTTTTCGGGTATAATCTCAGAGTACCGCAAAAGCGGCACACACCCCGGTATTTCTGTGTGATAGTCAAGGAGTATATGCCTGAACGCCGTTGTAGTCAATAGCGCAGACCTAAGTTCAATGCCTTATTTCACGCAAATTTCTGTGTTGTCGCCGCGCTTTACAAAATGAAGGACTCCGGTTTCTTTGGAAAAATCGACGGTCGTAAAGAAGTTGGGGAAAATCGTCTTTCCTGCTAAATCATTCAAATCAATCCATTCAAGATATTCGCCGTTGGGACCGCCAGACGTGAGCTGTCCGGATTTTATAGCACGAAGCTCATCTGTCATTTTTACGAGGAAATAGCCGGAAATTTCGTGATAAGGCGTTCCGTCATTCGCTGTAAAGAAGTTTTCATGAATCGCGCAAAGCCGCTCGACTTCGCATGTAAAACCTGTTTCTTCCTTAAGTTCGCGGAGCACGGCTTCTTCCAGAGTTTCGCCATACTGGACGCGGCCGCCGACTGAATACCACACGTTGGGACGTTCAGCCGGATTTCTGACCATCAGGATTCGCCCGCGCACAGGCTTAGAGTCGCCGGCTTGCGCGACACCACAACCGCTGTTTTCATAATCTTTTATGAGCGCACCAACGCGAAAATTGAATTTTCCTTCATCTGTTTTGAATGTACAGTCCATGATTTATTGTATCACAAATCGCGCGGAGAGTGTGAATAGCAAGAAATCAGCTTATTTGTAGAGCTTCACGTTTCTGCGGTCAATCGTCTTTTCGCACGCTTCCCACAAACCGTTGAGATATGCGGCTCCAAGCGCGCGGTCGTACAAACCGTAGCCCGGCATCGCTTTTTCGCCCCAAATCATGCGGCCATGGTCAGGACGGATAACGCCGTCAAACCCTGTTTCGTAGAGCGTCCGCACAATTTTGAACATGTCGAACGATCCCGCGCTTGAAAGGTGCGCCGACTCCTGAAAATCCTGAACAGGGTCGTCTATCGCGGTGTTGAACTTAAGGTTCCTTACGTGAGCAAAGTGGATTCTACCAGTTGCGGCTTTAATCATCTCGCAAAGGTCGTTCTTGCGGTTCGTTCCGTAAGAGCCCGTGCAGAACGTCAAACCGTTGTGGGGATTGTCCACAGATTTGAGCATGCGAACTACGCTTTCCTTACACGTAATGATGCGCGGAAGTCCGAAAACAGGCCAAGCCGGATCATCCGGATGAATCGCCATATCGATGTCGTATTTATCACAAACAGGCATTATTGCCTTAAGGAAGTAAACAAGATTTTCAAAAAGCTTTTCGTTGTCTATTTCTTTGTACAGCGCAAAAAGTTCCTTTACGCGTGTCATGCGCTCCGGCTCCCAGCCTGGCAGAACGAATCCGTTTGAATCTTTGTCGATCGAGCCGAACATCTCTTCCGGCTTTATTGCGTCTACAGCATTTGAGTTGTAAGCAAGAACCGTAGAGCCATCCTCGCACACTCGGGCAAGCTCGCTCCGCGTCCAGTCGAAAACCGGCATAAAGTTGTAGCAAACCATGTGAATATCGTTTTTGCCAAGAACTTCAAGCGTTTTAATGTAGTTTTCTATGTACTCGTCGCGTCGACCACTACCAATCTTTATATCATCATGGATGTTTACGCTTTCAATGCCCGAAATCTCAAGCCCGGCTTTTTCTACCTCGGCTTTCAAGGCCTTTATTTTGTCGTCAGCCCAGGCTTCTCCCGGCACACTGTCGTATAATGTTGTGATAACCCCTTTTACGCCTGGAATTTGGCGGATTTGGCTCAGTGAAACAGAATCGAATCCCGTACCGAACCATCTGAATGTCATTTTCATTTTTTAAACCTCCAAATGCTGAACGACACAACGGCCATTCAGCGCAAGTAAAAAAGGTTACTATATATCTACAAATTACTTCAAAAAGTCTTCCAGAACTTTTGTAACTGCGCCTTTGCCGGCAATAAGCTTACCAAAAAGCTCTTCGATTTTTTTCGCAAGTCCTGCCGAATAAGGCGATGAATACAAATCGACGCCGAAAATAACTGGATTCGACAAAAGCGGCTTAAGAACGCCATTCGCGGACTCCGGATTCCCAAAAACAACGTCTTTTAGGCTTTCCCTAAGTTCGTTCAGCATTGGGTCTGATGAAAGAGCCATTTCTTCGCCATTATCATCTAATGCAAGAAGATACCGCAACCAACCGGCAATTGCAAGCGGAATACCCGTCATAAAATCCATTGATTTTTTGATTTTTATGTACGACTTTATTGTTTCGCCGTAACGTACCGGGACTTTCTGCGATGTATCCGTGGCAATGCGCTGCGGAGTATCGGGGATATAAGGATTCGGAACTCTTTCTTCAACGACTTCGTTTATAAAATCAAGCGGATTAAGAATACCCGGATTTACAACGACGGGCAAGCCTTCATCATAGCCGATTTTCTTTACGAGCTTTACAAGAAGCGGGTTTTTCATTTCCGTGGCGATAGACTTGTAGCCCAAAAGACAGCCGTAAACGGCGAGCGCGGTGTGGAGCGGATTCAAGCATGTCGTAACTTTCATCTGCTCGGTACGGTTAACCGTGTCGCGGTCGGTAAGATAAACGCCGCAGTCAGTAAGCTTTTCGAACGCCGGGCGCCCGGCAGGGAAAGAGTCTTCTATTACAAGATACTGAGGCTTTTCCGAGTTGACGAAAGGCGCAATGTACGTGCCTTTTGAAGTGGTGATAGGCTCCATTCCACCGATTCCGGCTTCTTCCAGTTTTTTCTGAACTTCGGCTGCCGGGCGCGGCGTAATTTTGTCTATCATTGACCACGGGAACGAAACTTTTTTCTCGTCATGAAGCCACTCAACAAAGTCTTTAGAAACGAAACCGTTTCTGAGCCAAGCTTCCGCAACGGCGTACACGGAACTACTAAGCTTTTCTCCGTTGTGGGAGCAGTTGTCCATGCTGACGAACGCTATTGGGGCAGCGCCGTTGCAAAAACGCTCGTAAGCAAGGGCTGTAACAACGCTCATAGCATGTGCCGGATGCGCGGGGCCTGCCTGCATATCCGCCGAGGCGGTTTTGTTGATACTGCCGTCTATGTTCGTTATGGAATAGCCTTTTTCCGTAATCGTGAAGCTCACCATTTTAAGTGACGGCGAGCGGAATATCGTTTTCATTCGTTCCCATGCAGTTGCGTCGGAAGAGTCGGCGTGAACCGCCTCGGCGACTGACGCTACAATCTCTTTTTCAAGCGTACCGTCCGCTTTCATAAGCACAAGAAGCGACAAATCGTCGTGGGGAGCGTATATTTTATCTATTATTTCGTAATCAAACGTGTCAGAAGCGATGATGCCTGTCTTTGCAAGCCCCGCGTTAAGAAGCCTTTGCTGAAGAACGGCGATGAATCCGCGGAAAATATTGCCCGCGCCAAAGTGAAGCCATTCTGGTGCAGCTTGCGTTGCTTTACGCATATCATCAATATTGAATTCTGGAAGCGAAACTCCGGCATTTTTCCATAAGTCAGATGCAAGAGATTTTTTGTTCAATTCTAACATACTAGTATGTTATTACAATGGCAGGCAGATGTCAAGCGTGAAATACCCGTAATGCTTAAAGTTTCGCGAGTTTGTACGCGCCGGACTGGAAGACCGCGCGAAGCGCGTTCCGGAGTGCGCGATGCGCACGAAGGAATGAGCCGCGTTAGACGGCGAAGTGTGAAAGGCCGGAAACGCCATTTTAGGCTCGCCACAAAAAAAACTTGCCGTTTTGCAAAAAAATCATTAAATTTACATCAATTCGATGTATTTTACATCACACTATCTAACATTTTCTGTTCACACTCGTTCTGAACAGTTGAAAAGGAGATACATAGAAAATGGCTAAACAGCTCGTTTTTAATGAAGACGCCCGCAAAAAATTGCTTTCTGGCGTTGAACAGATTTCACAGGCAGTAAAGGTAACTCTCGGTCCTAAAGGCCGCCTTGTTATGTTGGACAAAAAGTTCGGTGCACCGACAATCACAAAAGACGGAGTTTCCGTTGCAAAAGAAGTTGAGCTTGAAGACCCATTCGAAAACATGGGCGCACAGCTCGTAAAAGAAGTTGCCGCAAAGACAAACGACGTTGCAGGTGACGGTACAACAACAGCAACAGTTCTTGCTTACTCAATGGTTCGCGAAGGACTTAAGGCTGTAGCAGCAGGAATGACACCAATCGAGCTGAAACGCGGTATGGATAAGGCTGTTGCTCTTGCCGTTGAGGACATCAAGAAAAATTCAAAGGCAGTTAAGGGCGGCGACGATGTTAAGCACGTTGCGACAGTTTCTGCTAACAACGATTCAGAGCTCGGCGGAATCCTTGCCGGTGCATTCGAGAAAGTTGGAAAAGATGGCGTTATCACAGTTGAAGAGTCCAAGACAATGGATACAACAACTGATTTCGTAGAAGGTATGCAGTTTGACCGCGGTTACATTTCATCATATTTCGTAACAGACCGCGACAGAATGGAAGCGAACTACACAGATCCATACATCCTTATCCATGACAAGAAGATAAGCAACATGAAAGACCTTCTGCCGCTTCTTGAAAAAGTAGCTCAGACAGGAAAGGCTCTTGTCATCATCTGTGAAGATATGGACGGTGAGGCTCTTGCAACACTTATCGTTAACAACCTTCGTGGTACACTTAAGACAGTTGCTGTTAAGGCTCCTGGATTCGGCGACCGCCGCAAGGCAATGCTTGAGGATATCGCAATCCTTACAGGCGGAACAGTTATTACAGAAGACCTTGGCCTTAAGCTTGAGACAACAGAGCTTTCACAGCTCGGTTCTGCAAAGAGCGTAAAGATTGACAAAGACAACACAACAATCGTTGATGGCGCAGGAAATGCAAAGGCTATCAAAGACCGTGTTGCGGAAATAAAGACACAGATTGATGCAGCTACAAGCGACTACGACAAAGAAAAGCTTAAGGAACGCCTTGCAAAGCTTTCTGGTGGTGTAGCAGTTATCAACATCGGTGCTGCAACAGAAGTTGAGATGAAAGAGAAGAAACACCGCGTTGAGGATACACTTGCCGCAACACGCGCTGCTCTTGAAGAGGGTATCGTTTCCGGCGGCGGTCTTGCACTTATCGAGGCTTCAAAAGCCCTTGAAGGCGCAGAAGCAGGCCTTACAGACGATGAGAAAGTTGGCTTCAAGATTGTTAAACGCGCTCTTGAAGAGCCTATCCGCCAGATTGCAGAGAACGCTGGTGCTGACGGTTCAGTTGTTGCAGACAAGGCAAAATCAAGCAAGAAGGGCATCGGTTTCGACGCTTACGCAATGGAATGGAAGGATATGATGGAAGCTGGTATCATCGACCCGGCAAAGGTAACAAGAACAGCTCTCCAGAATGCCGCTTCAATTGCAGGACTTCTGCTTACAACAGAGTGCGCAATCACAGATATTCCTGAGAAGAATCCTGCTCCTGCTATGCCAGCTGGCGGCATGGGCGGTATGGACGGAATGTATTAATATCAAGGTTGGGGGAAAGACAAAACTCCCTAGTTTTTTCTCTCCCCCAACCACCCCCTCTCTTTTTCAGGGGCTCAGAAAAGCAGCTTGTGCGGCAATTACAACGCATGGGCTGCTTTTTTTATATTAGCTGCGGCGTTTTCTGCCATTTGCTCGCCTTACAATAAACCGTAGGAATTTCGCCGACAAAGCACCGTTACTCGTGCTTATAAGGCTTTCAAGCGGATTTTCCTTAACACCCTGAATTACAATTTTCACCGACGGATCATCTTTCGGCTTGCCTCTGTTCATAAAATACAGGACTCTTTCAAGCAGCCAGAAAAACGCGCGTACAAACCGCGAAGATTCCATCAGGGCAGCAAAGCTGTTTTCCAAAGTGAACGAGCCTTTTTGTGGCGTTTCATTAACCGGAATCGTTCTGCCGCCGTCAAACCCCAGACTGTAAAGCTTTTCGAACTCTTCGCGAGGCACGTCGAAATGCGGGCATTTCCCATTACCGTTTGTCGCAACGCCCTCTGCGCTGGACGAGTTTTCCGCCCTTGCAGGCGCGAAATACGACGGAAACTCTTCTTTTTGCGGCGGCAAAGAAACGCCATCCACATGGACTGTTGCCTGCAATCGTATGTCTTTAACAGAAGCTGCAGCTGCAATCGTGTAGTCGCCCGCCGGGATGACGAATGATTTTTGTTCTGGGCTGTAGACACTGAAGCTTCTGCTGTTTAGCGTAACGCTTAATTGCTTTGACTCGCCGGGTTCCAGCTCCGCTTTTACAAAGCCTTTAAGCTCGATTTTTGAGCGGATTATTCCGGTTTCGGGCGGCAGAACGTAAATCTGGGCGATTTCTTTGCCTTTTACGGAACCGTTGTTTTTTATCGTAAGTGACACCGTTACGTTCGCGTTTTCATCAGGCGGCGTGATTTTCAGGTCGGAGTATTCGAATGTTGTGTATGAAAGCCCGAAACCGAACTCAAACTGGACAGGAACGCCAAAAGTTTCGTAATATCGGTAGCCTACAAAAAGGCTTTCGCGGTATTCAACTGTGTCAGTTTCTTTTGCATACCACTCTGCGCACGGCACGTCATCTGCTGAAAGCGGGAAAGTTTCGGCAAGCTTTCCGGACGGGTTCGCGTCGCCTGTTATAAGGTCAGCGCACGCTTCTGCACTGGCTTCACCTGCAAGATACATGTGGAGTATCGCGTTTACATCGTCAGCGAACGGCAGCGAGATTGGGGAGCCGCTGAAAGTGATGGCGGCTATGGATGCGCCCGTGCTGATTAGGTCACGGAGCAGCGCGGATTGTTCCGCCGGCATGTCGAGTGTTTCGCGGTCAAAGCCTTCGCCTTCAAAACGGTCTGTGAGTCCGCAGAAAAACAAGACGGGGATATTGCTGGCGGCGGCTTTTTCCGCGAGCTGTACGGCGGCGGCAGCAAGTTTTTCAGCTTGTACGGCAGCCTTTTTCGCTCCGCTTTTTGCCGACGCCGTTTTTGTGGCAAGCTCTTCTGAGTAGCCGGGTTCGTACAGTACCTTAAAGCCTTTTGCCTCGAAAGCCTTTATTGCGTTTGTTATTGGGTTCGTTGTGATGTGGCTGCTGCCGCCGCCTTGAAAGCGGATATGGCTTGCCATTTCGCCGATTATCGCGATGGTTGGTTGCGCGGGTGTCAGTTCTGAGACATTCGCGGTCATGGTGTCGCCCGCGTTAGGCGCAGCATTCGGTGCCGAGGCAGTTGCGTATGCGTTGCCCAACCGTATCGGCAACATTCCGTCGTTTTTCAGCAGCACAGCGGATTCACACGCCGCCTGTTTTGCGATTTCGTGAGCTTTCGCGAAAAGCTCCGGCGAAATGCCGCACGAAGATGGAGAGCTGTTTGTGGCTTCTTGCGCGCCGAGAAACTCTGGTTTAAGCCGCTTCGCAAGCCGGACAATGTTTTCTACGGCTCTGTCTATATCCGCTTCGGTGATTCTGCCCTCAGCGAGTGCCGCCTTAAGTTCTTCTGTGTGGAAACCGCATGAATCTGGCATAGCTAAGTCCAGTCCGCCTTTTATACACTCCGCAATATTTATAGCGGCACCCCAGTCAGAAACAACAGCCCCCTTAAAACCCCACTCATCACGCAGGATTTCCTGCAAAAGGCGGCGGCTCCTGCTTACATACTCGCCATTAAGCTTGTTGTACGACTCCATCACCGTCGCCGGATCAGCTTCCTTGACTGTTTTTTCAAACGCGTAAAGATAAATCTCGCGCAAAGCCCGCTCGTCTATTATGCTGTCAGAAGTTTGTCGCCGCTTTTCCTGACTGTTCGCCGCGAAATGCTTTATTGAAGCAGCTCTGCCTTTGCTTTGCAAGCCGTTAACGTAACTCACCGCAAGCTCGCCCGAAAGAAACGGGTCTTCCGAAAAATACTCGAAGTTTCGCCCGCAAAGCGGCGAGCGTTTTATGTTCATTCCGCATCCAAGAACGATATCTACGTTTTCGGCGACGGCTTCCTCGCCTATCGTCTTTGCAACGAGCGAAAGTGTCTCGCGGTTCCAGCTTGAAGCAAGACAGCTCGCCGTCGGAAAGCAAGTTGAAACTTTGCTGCGGTTTATATCACTGTAGCTTTCTTCATCCTGTTTACGAAGTCCGTGCGGACCGTCGCTCATAATAATTGCAGGTAATTTGCCGTTCGCGTCATAAGTTGACCAGCTTCCGACTCCGTTCAAAAGGCGTATTTTTTCATCGAGAGTGAGATTTTTAAGGGTAAGTTTCGTTTCCATAACGGGAATTATACCACATCTTTTCCTTGCACACAAAAAAAAGCCCAGTGGAGGGACCCACTGGGCATCTAGTTAATAAAGTTCTCGATATTAGTCTTCCATCGCTTTGTATTCGTCGAATGCCTTAAGCATCTCCGGATCTTTCTTTTTATCGCAGAGAGAGACAACGATTGTTACAACCAAGCAGATGATGAAGGCTGGCAGAATTTCGTACAAGTCGAAAAGTCCGCCAGAAAGGTTGTGCCATGCTACAACTGTAACGCCACCACAGATAAGACCGGCGATTGCGCCTTTGTTTGTAGCGCCTTTCCAGAAAAGAGCAATAATGATAAGCGGTCCGAACGTGCCACCGAATCCTGCCCAAGCGTAAGAAACAAGTCCGAAAACAGAGCTGTTCGGGTCGAGCGAAAGCAGGAAGGCAATGGCGGCGATTACAAGAACCGTTATGCGGCTAACAAGAAGAACCGTCTTATCATCTGCATCTTTTTTGATGATGTTCTTGAAAATATCCTGTCCAACAGCGGAAGAGGCTGCAAGAAGCTGGCTGTCCGCCGTGGACATTGCAGCTGCAAGAATACCACACAGGAAGATACCGCCGATAAATGCCGGGAACATGTTAACCATCGTTACACTGAAAACAGTCTCCGCATCGCCGTTAACACCGTCAAGGACGATGCCTTTGCCAGCAAGGTATGCTGTTCCGAGCGCACCGATAATAATTGCGCCGACATATGCGATAACCATCCAGATAATACCAACGCGGCGGGCTTTCGTTATCTCTTTATTCGAGCGAATTCCCATGAAGCGGATGATAATGTGCGGCATTCCGAAGTATCCCAAGCCCCATGCAAGGGCAGAAATTGCTGATTTAATGCTGAAAGACTGATTTGCCGTAAAAGAATTAAGTACTGATTCGCCGAATTTTCCGTTGAGCGCATTCTGTGAGAACTCGGAAACTTTCTGAATAGCTTCTGAAGGACTGCCGAGCGAGAACACGATGATTACGGATGAAATTACGAACGCGATGAAAATCAGTGAACCCTGCATAAAGTCTGTTGTACAAACTGCAAGATAACCACCAAGAATCGTGTACGAAAGGATGATAATCATTCCGATGAGCAAGCCGATGTAATAGTTCAGCCCGAATACAGAGTTGAAAAGCTTTGCACAGGCAACGAAACCGGATGCTGTGTAAATCGTGAAGAACAGAACGATGAAAATAACGGACACAATTGAAAGAATCTTCGATTTATCCTTGAATCTGTTCGTAAGGAATTCTGGAATCGTGATTGAGTTGTTGAATGCGATTGAGCATTTGCGGAGCGGTTTTGCAATGATAAGCCATGCAAGGTATGTTCCGACGATAAGACCGATTGCCGTCCAGAATGTTTCTTTGAATCCGCCAAGATAGCAGAGTCCGGGAAGTCCCATAAGAAGCCATGCGGATGAGTCAGATGCCTCTGCACTGAGGGCAGTGATCCATGGTCCCATCTTACGTCCGCCAAGGAAAAAGTCGGATGCGCTGTTGTTTTTTCTTGCAGTTCTAAGTCCGATGACAATCATAAGACCAAGGTACAAGACGAACGCAGCGATTTGAGAAATCATTTTTGAATTCAACTGTATCTCCTTAAGTATAGTTTAAGTAGTTTAACTTAAGTGTAACAGCAGAGATAAGAATCGTCAATTATTTTGTTCATATTTATAGAAACAAAAACTAATAGTAGATAATCTCGAATGGTTTGTCCGGCACAAACCCCGCTTTTTTATACGCTTTCTGCGCGGGAATGTTCACATCCTTCACGAAAAGAGCCGTCCGCTTTCCCATTTCTGCATTTTTTAACGCAAGAAACTGCGCCAAAAACGACGCGCAGCCTTTTCCCCGGTACTGTGGAACTGTATAAACACCCCCCAGCTGATACCAGTTTTGCCCGCGAGCATTCGTTCCGGCTTTCGCAACGGCTCTTGGAACTTCATTTTCTTTTGGTTTTGCAAAAAGCGCGTAGATTATCTGCTCGCGCAAAAACTTCCGCATTGTAAGACGACTTGCCGCTTCATCAAAGTCGGCTTTATCAACAAGAACTTCATCAAGTTCGTAGCCCATTTGAAGCGGGACAAGCGCATCAAGCTGCGGTGCTCCGCATTTTACAACTTCCAGTTCTTCCGGCGGCAGCAACCTTTCCGCGTTTCCAACGAAATGCATAAGCATATAGTTCCGTGTTTGCCGTCGCCGCTTTTTTACAACAGATGCTATAAGTTCAGAGCCTTGTTTTTCGCCAAGAATACAAAATATTTCATCTTGCGGAATTTCGGCGGCAAGCAGCTCGCGAAACTCCGCTTTTTCTGCCTCGGAAGTGAACCTTAAACAGTGAAGGAACTGCCCGCTCTCAGAAAACGATACAACACCTTTTATCGGAGCGGCACCACCACCCGCATTCTGCGCCACGTCCCCCGCGTTTTGGCAAGCCTCCGCGGCTTGCCCGTCACGGAAAAGCCATATCTTGTATTTTGCTGCCGCCGGCATATTGCAACGCATCGGGTCAGCCTGACAATCTTTGAAAAACAAACTTGAAAGCGTTATGTTCTCTTGCTCGGTTTGCGTTATAAACTTCACTGCATCAAAAAGCGAATCATCATCAAGCTCCGACATCTGCAGCATCAGTTTTTCTCCGGGATAGTAAGCGGAATTTTCCCGAGCAATGGGATTTCGCCCGCAAGAACCGCCGCAACAGCCTTGAACGAGTAATCGGAATAGCTGTACGCAAAAAGTATTGTATCGGCCCAATCCAAATCAATTACGAAATTCGGGGAAAGAATTGAAATAATTATAATTTTCTTACCGCTGTTTTTAAGAGAATTCGCAAGTGCTGCTGTTTCGTTGTTATATACGATGATAATCGCAGTGTCGTATCTGCTGACCCTGCGCGGAAGTTCGTCCAAATAGTTCAAAAACTGGTCGTTATCCATAGCATAGCTGTAATAATAAAGGTCAGCGTTTTTGTACCGCTTTTTCAACTCATTCTGGTACGTTATGAACGGCCCCGCAATAAGTACACGCTCGCTTGCCGCAACTTCAGGCGTGTATGGGAAAGACTCGCCTTTGTACAGGCTGATTGAGCGGCATGCCTGCTCCAAGAAAAACTTTTTTCCCTCTGGATCTGGAATAAGCTCGTCAAGTTTGTCCGGATCTGGAAAAAGAGGTGCCGCATTTCCTGACTTAAAATACTTTAGTTTTTCTTTTAATATGCGGACCGTCGCCTTTTTAACGCAATCCCGGAATTCCTCGTCAGACTGCATGAGCGGATAGTTATTGCGCCATATCGCATTGTTCATTTCCGGCGTGTCCGAAAAGATGATTATGTCATTACCGGCTTTTATCGCCATGCGTACCGCGAGCGAAACTCCACCGGCAAACGTGGTAGCACCGTTCATATACATATCGTCAGTTATTACAAGACCGTCATAGCCAAGTTCATCACGCAAAATATCTATTATATAATGCTTGGAAAGCGATGCAGGCGTTCCATCAGGTTCTATCTGCGGGAAAGAAAGATGTCCGCTCATAATCGCCGGGAAGCCCGCTTTTATTATTGCTTTGAACGGAACAAGTTCCCTGTTATAAAACGTTTCTTTTGAAATGTTTATTATAGGAAGTTTTCCGTGAGAGTCCGCGTCCGTGTCACCGTGACCGGGAAAATGCTTCGCCGTCGGGATGACTCCCGCATCGAACATACCCTGCGAAAAGGAAACACCCATTTCGCCAACGTACTCCGGGTTTTCGCCGAATGAGCGCGGCCCGATAACTGTAGATTTTATAGAAGAGTAGATATCCACAATCGGAGCGAAATTCATGTTTATTCCGAGCGCATTAAGCTCGCGGCCAATGTAAAAGCCCGAATAATAAGCGTCGTAAGGGTAACCAGATGCACCAATCGCAAGGTTACCGGGAGTGTCGCTCATCTCGCCTTTGACGTGCCTAATCCAGCCGCCTTCCTGATCGGTCGCGACGAAAAGCGGTATCTTAAATCGGCACTCAACTGACTTTTGCTGCAGCGACGCCACTGACTCCGCTACCTTGTAGATATTGTCCGTGTTCCAGCCGTAAAGCTTTACGCTGCCTATGCCACGCTCGGCTATCCACTGATACAAAGTGCTTGAAGGCTCCGCGCCTGCCCAGCCGAACATAAGCACTTGTGCAAAAAGCTCCTCGTCCGTCATTCTGTTCGCAATGGCGTTTGCAAGCTCTTCGTCGGGGTAGTCGCTCCAAAAGTTTAAGTCTGCGGGGTAGCCGTCGCTGAAAACATCCGCGGAGCTTACATCGGCAGAATTCTGTGCCGTCGCGACCGATGCCCCGAAAAAGCATACGATGCAAAAAACGACAACTGCGAAAAGTTTCAGAAAAAATGCCAAATGCGATCGCCCGCCACAGGGTTGCACTTTAGGAGCCAAGTGTTCCATTTATTTGTACACTTCCCCGTTCATTGCACGTATGTACTGACCTGCGCTGTCTGCGGCAATCGCGCCGTCCGCCGTAGCCGTCACAACCTGACGGAAGCTCTTTGAACGGATATCTCCGGCGCAATAAAGTCCTTTTATGGCGGTTTCCATCTTTTCGTTCGTCACGATATAGCCGCCCGCATCTTTCGGAAGCATCTCCACAAGGTCGGAGCGCGGCACCATACCGACAAAAATGAACACACCGTCGGCACCAATTTCAGAAGTTTCGCCTGTCTGCGTATTTTCCACAACGACAGCTTCAACCTTAGCAGAGCCTTTTATTTCCTTGACGACGGTGTTAAACACTTTTTTCACGCCGTCATTCGCCAAAATACGCTCCGCAACGGCTTTTTGCGCTCGGAAACTCGCCTTTCTATGGATTATCGTAACGTCACTGCTCAGCGTAGAAAGATACATCGCTTCGTCACAAGCCGCGTCTCCGCCGCCAATAACGATAATGCGTTTTTTGCGGAAAAACGGTCCGTCGCATGTAGCGCAGTACGAAACACCGCGTCCTGAAAGCTCTTCCTCGCCGGGAATGCCCAGTTTCCGGTGCTCAGCTCCAGTCGCAATAAGCACTGTTTTGCTTTTGAAAGTCTCGCTGTCCGATTTCAGCGTGAATGTGTCGCCAATTTTATCTATTGAGTTTATAGATGCCATGCGGAAAGTTGCCCCAAAAGAAACAGCCTGCTCCTTCATTGCATCAAGGAAATCTGCGCCGGAAACTGCGGGAAAAACTCCGGGATAATTTTCTAGTTTATTGATATTAAAAGCCTGACTTGACTCACCATTTTCTATTACAAGCACTTTGAGCGCGGCTCTTGCGCCGTACTGCGCGGCAGAAAGCCCGGCAGGACCGGCTCCCAAAATTATCATATCGAATGAATTTGATTCAGATGTGTTCATAAAAAACATTCTACAAGGTTTCTTCAGGATTTTCTACTATAAAAAAGTTTTACTTGACAGCTAGTTTTTCATAAACTAGCATTAAATCTATACTTACAAACATTTATAGTAGGAGTGCTTTATGAGAAAAGTAACCTCAATAGCCTTATTATTTTTAATGGTTTTATTTTGCTTCTTCGGATGCAAAAAAAAGGATGAAACAGAAGCGGCTCAGGAAGCCGTGAACACCATTACATCCGCATTCAATGATTATTTGGATGTACTTGATTCAAGCGACGATTCGGACGACTGGGATTTTAACGGCGGTGACAATGATATAACATTTGATGACGTGCTCGACTCTATCAACAGTACATTCAACCCGAACGTAACGATTGGTGACCCGATTACAGTTGAATTCGGCGATTTTGATGCAATGGAGAAAGTTTCAAAAACTGCACAGAATAACCAGTATGCAGAAGGCCAGATTATCACGATTGACGGCGAGCTTGCCATAAACTTCGGCCATGCTTCAATCGGTCAAAGAAAAGATGGCGAATACGTAGGAACAACACTGGAAGTTGAAGGCTGGGGCGAAGACGATTACCCGGAAGACGGAAGCCGCGTTCTTGTAAAAGCAACATGCAAAGCAAACAAAGATTACTTCTTTATTTATCTTACAGCAAAACCGTCTGATATAACCGTTCTTGCCGAACCAGAAGTTGAATATCTTGATTTCAGCGGCTACGACTGGGACGAAGAAGACATTATAGAATTCTAATTAGCACACCACAGTTGGAAGAAAAAGGGATTGAAAGGGAAAAAGGAACCTTCGCGAGCTTTATGCTCGCATTCAAGGTGCCGTTTTCCCTTTCTTTTTACTTTCACGTTTCTATTTGAAGAAATGGTATTATTTTAGTTTATAGACATATTGTTTTTTTTTATTTGCACTATCTGTGAAAATAGCTTTATAATGATTTTTTGTACGGGTTAAACCGTTTTACTTATTTAGGAGGAGCAAATGAGAAAATTTGCAGCTACACTTGTTATCATCGCATGTGCGTTCACAATGCTTGTAGCAGGTGGCAAAAAAGAAACAAAGGAACCGGAGAAAAAAGATTATTCCGGTTACACAATCAGGATTTATTCAAACTCGAACTCAACGGAGAGAACGACGTGGCTCATTAACGAGGCAAAAAAAGCCGGTTTCACAATTTCTATCGACGACAACTCTGTAATCAGTGGCGATACAGCTGCTGTACAGGCTGCTAACGAGAAGAAAGACGGCGACGTTATTTTCGGTCTGAACGAAACACGCTGGGGACAGCTTATCAACGGTCAGTACGAGAACATTAAGCTTGTTGACTACGTTCCTTCTTGGGGCGGCGATGTAGGCGACTTCAAGTTCGACAACAAAGCTTACGGTCTTGTTATCCAGAACGTTCTTATGCTCTACAGAACAGACGCTCTTGGAACAAACGGAAAGACACTTCACTTCAAGCACTGGACAGACGTTGCTGACAGCGGCTACAAGTGGTATCGCCAGGGTAAAGTAGGCGGAACAACAAACGCCAACATCAACAACTCAATGCTTTATCCTTACACAGATCCGTCATCACCAGCAGGTGGTATCTCTATTGAGGGTTGGAAGAAACTCTGGAAGTACTGCGAGAACGGTATTTTCACAGGCGACTCTTACGGATTCGATCCTCTTAACAGAGGCGATGTTCAGGTTGCTACATTCTATTCAAGCTCACTGTACGGAAAGATTGATGCCGCCGCTGACGGTTCAAAGAATCCTATCACAGCTGATAACTGGAAGCTCGTTGACATTGACGACGGTACATACTACATCGCTGAGTACATCGGTATTGTTGACAAGGCTGGAAGAACTGCAGAGCAGACAGCTGCTGTTAAAGCTTTCGTAGACTGGTTTGGCGGTGCTGAGCTTCAGGCTGCTTGGTCAGAAGAATTCGATTCATATCCATGTAACCAGAAAGCTTCTGCTCTCGTTTACGACGAAGTTCCTGTAATCTACACAATCAAGAACTTCGCTCTTAACACTGTTCCTGGAACGAACATGAACTACGCTTCATACGTTGCAGCACACAACGCAGAGTGGACAAACATCATGACGAACCTCGGCTTCTACTGGGCAGACGCTTCTAAGGCTGTTCCGGAGCCAGATTGGGACAAGCTTGACTGGTCAACACTGACACAGAAAAAATAACGAAAAAGCCGGCTGACGCGTAATTTTACGTTAGTCGGCGCACAATTTTCAGGGCCGGTTCTTCCTGAGCCGGTCTTTTTTTGTATAGAACAAAGTGCCGGACGGAAGCCGATGTTTCCGGCCAGCTCCAAAAAGGCGGTTACAAATGATAAAACTGAATGATATTGTTGTGAAATTCGGAGATTTCACGGCTCTCAAAAAAATCAATGTCCACGTAAAAGAAGGCGAATTCTTCACCTTCCTTGGGCCTTCAGGCTGTGGAAAAACGACGACACTTAGAACAATAACAGGATTCATTGAGCCGTTCTCCGGTTCTGTAATGATGAAAGGCAACGATATAACGAACGTACCTATTGAAAAAAGAAATATCGGCATTGTTTTCCAGAGCTACGCTCTTTTCCCGACAATGACCGTATACGACAACATTGCGTTTGGTCTTAAAATCAAGAAACTTAAAAAAGAAGAGATAAAAGAGAAAGTTACCGAGATTGCGCGGAAAGTAGATCTTTCCGACGAGCAGCTTGCAAAAGCCGTCTCACA
>JAEEGK010016165.1_pt1 | contig 16444 bp, 11 predicted proteins | sample 8958771 | NCBI WGS metagenome assembly JAEEGK01 (sample SAMN16246547, study PRJNA631951) | gut metagenome | biome: gut microbiome; feature: rumen; material: SC-attached | host: Bos | place: Iran: Karaj | collected 2018-10 | reverse complement strand
TTTAAAAGTATCTTTATATTTTTCCATTAATTTCAAAATTTCACTTTTATTTCCTTTTTTTTCAATTAAAACAACAACACAATTAAACTTATCGTAATTATAAATTTTTTTAATTTCCTCACAATTAAAGTTATAAACAAAATTATAATTAACATTATTTTTTTCTTGAATAGAACTTACAACATAACATAAATTAGCATTATTTTTCAATTCATCTTTTCCATTTAAATTCATTCCTTTATAAATACAACTAACAAAATTAAGTTTATTAATATTATTATTAATATAATTTAATCCATATTCATTGATCATATAAATATATGAACATCCAGTAACAAAAGCATCATAATCTGCATGATGGAAATTATTTTGATTTTCATTATTATCTTTTAAATAATTAGTGAAATTTTCAGGAATAATAATTTCAATTTTATCTTTATATAAATTATAAAAATCTTTAAATAATTTTTCTAAATGGAAACTTATTTCATTTTCTTTTTTATAATTATAAAATAAATATTTTGTATCATAAATTCCTCCAAATTCATTTGATAATCTTTTTTTAAATAATTCATAACCTAAAGGAATTTCTTCCATAAAATGAGTTAAAATAAACATTATATCAATTACACAATTATGTCCTATTAATATTTTCTTTTTTTCTATTATTTTTTCTATTAAATTTTTAACTCCTTTTGCTTTTAAAATATGTTTTATTATTGCATTATTTTCTTCATTAACCATATTTTCTTTTTGTTCAAATGAAACTTTTGAAAATACAATATAACTTTTAACTTTATCTTTTTCTTTTTTCTCATCTAAATAATTTATAAAAATTGTATTTCTTATTGAATCACTTATTGTATTTAAAAAATATATTAAAATATGTTTTTGAATTTTTTCAACCTTTAATTCTTTTTCATTTGAATTTTGATAAAATTGATTAAATTTATTAAAAAACTCTTGAAAAATTTTTTTATCATTTTCTTTATATAAATTAATATGTTTATAACTATTTTTAGTATTAGGATTATATTTATTAATATTACCATTCATTAATCTATCACATAATCTTTTTAAATTTTCATCATTTAAATAAGAAACTCCATGATAAATCCATTTATTAAAATCAATTCCATTATTTTTATTAAAAATAATAGCACCAATTTCCATATCAAATTTATTATTATTTTGTTCTTCATTTGGAAAGACATAAATATTATAAGGTTTGGCTTGAAATTTATTTTCTGATAATTTCTTAAAGGGAACTAAACCTAATTGAATTATTCTATATTTTTCTCCAATAAATTTTAATTTTTTAAAACGTTCAGATGGATTATCTATTAAAGTTTCATAAGTAGGTTTTAATCCTGAAAATTCCAAGTCGAATCCAATAAAATCAGCCTAACTTATTAATATATGTATTTTATGTACTTCTTCTATGTCTTTTATTATTTCTTTTTCTTTTTCTTGGTAATTCTCCTTGAGAATTTCCATTGAAATTTTTAATAATTAAATATTTGGTTATTTTTTTTATTGTTGAATAATATATTCTTTTTGTTGGAAAATAAATTATAAATGGATTTTTTTATTTATTTTATTTTTATAATTTTTTTTTTATTTTTTTTAGCGTTTTTAATAATGTTGTTTAATTAAAATTATTGAAATAACTGAAAATTAATATTTTACTTTTTTTTATTTTTGATTAATTAAAAAATATGATAAATAATTTAAGAGTAAAAGTTAAAGTAATATTTGAATATAAAGGAGATGAAATAAGTTCAGATATTCCTTCTTATAAAACAATAAAATATCTTAAAGAACTTGCAAAAAAATTATTTTTACCATTATATTCTGAAGTTAGATTAATTTACCAAAATAAAGATATTACACCTTTTGAACAAATGATAATTGGAGATTATTTTTATAAAAAACAAGAAATAAATTTAAAAGTTCTATCCAAAAATTCCAAAGAAGAAGAAAAAGGAGAAGAAAAAGAAATATTAAAACTTAAAAAAAATTTTATATGTTCTTGTCAAAAAAAATTAATTTCAGGATATTGTAGAAAATGCAAAGAATATATATGTGATTCATGTAAAATAAATTCAATTCATATAAATCATAAAATAATTCAAATTGATGTAAATAATTTAAATGAAAGTGTAAAATTATTTGCATTTTCTTTACAAAGTGAAATTTCAATAAATCTTAAAGAAACTAAAAGTTATTTAAAAAATAAAAATACAAATAAAAAATCAATTGAAAATGAAGATAATTATTTTTATGAAAAGAAGCATCAATTATTCAAAGAAAAATATGATAAATTTTATGAAATGTGTAATAACATTTATAATACTATTAATATTGATGAAGAAGATAATTGTGAAAAAAATATTAAAAAATATATTAAAAATTCAAAAGGCATTAATGAAGATATAGATAAAATAATTAATGAAATTCATATTAAATTTGTTAAAAAAAAAAAAAATAATGTCAACAGAAGAATTTAAAGAATATATTAGAGTATTAAGTGAAACAGATGATAATTTAGAAGGTTATGCGAACGATATTAATTTATTTAAAGTTAATTATCAAATTAATAAAAAAATAAATGATTTTTATGATAAATTAAATAATGTAATGGATGAAATATTACTTCAAAAAAATCCTTTAGGTCTAGATGATGATACTTATAAAATATATAAACAAATTAAACATGAAAAAAATAAAAAAAAAGAAGAAAATGAAATACCACAAAATAATGATATGGATGATTTGAATGAAAATTTAGAAAATGAAAATGAAGAAAAAAATGAAAATTCAGAAAAAGATGAATCAAATAATTATAATAAAAATGATTATGTTAATATGGAAGAAAATAATGAAAATTATGATAATAATGATTATAATAAAAAAGAAAACAACAACGATGAAAATAATGAATTAAATCAAAATAATGTTGAAGAAGAAAAAAATGATAATAATAATGATAATAATGCTACTGATAATAATGATGATAATTATAATAATGATAATAATAATAATAATAATAATAATAATAATAATAATAATAATAATAATAATAATAATGATATTCAAGAAAATAATAATTATGAGTACAAAGAGTCAGAAGATAAAGATGATGATTAATGATATTTAAATAAGAAAAAATACATAAATAACCATTAAAAAAAAATTAAATTTATTATTTTTTAAATATAAAAACAAATTCAAAATTTCATTTTAAATAAAAAAATATGCAATAAATTAAATTTCAAAAGATAAAGATAATCAAAATATTAAAATCAATCAAAGAGATTATGATACAATTAATTAAGAAATAAATTTGTTTTTAAAAAAAAGAAAAACAGTTTTCATTTTATTTATTAAAATTTAGAGTTTAGAGACATTGAAAAAGAAATAAATATTAAAAATACTGAAGAATATTTGAAAAAATATAATAAAAGAATTTAAAATTAAAATGATATAGAAGAATATGAAAAGGAATATATTGAAAAAAATAATAATTAAGATTATACAACAAATGATATTTAAAATTATTTTGAAGGTAAAATAAAAATTAGAATAAAAATGAATATAAAATATATTATACAAATGAGAATAAAAATAAAATTTGTTAAAAAAAAATGACAAGGAGGATTTAAAAATAAAAAAAGAAGAGAATGATTACTACAAAAAAATTGTTATAAAAGAGAATATTCTTCTTAAGAAAATTTATATGAACATTAAAAATTTTTAAAATAGAAGTAGAAGTAGAAAAAAGAGAAATAATAATAAAATTAAAAAAAAAGTTAGAAGTAGTATTTAAGAGAGAAATTATTATAAGAAAAATCATTACAATGAATAAAAAATATATATATTTACAATCTAATTAACTAATAGAAAAACTATAATTTAATAATATAAAAAAACTTGAAAAAAAAAAATAAATAAAATATTATATATTTCAATCATCCTCATCTTCATTTTTAATAGGAACAATTTTTTGAATATATTTTCTAAATCTATCACCATATTTTGAAGGTTCTAAAACAGAAAAATTAGTATCTTTCATTTGATTAATATAACCAATTAATTCTTTTGCTAATTTTTCTCCTTTTTTTTCCAAACCAAAAGTTACTAAAAAATCAATAATAGAAAAATCATATATATATAAACTGTCTTTACTTTGCATAACATGTAAATTTCCTAAATTATCATTAATATCTTTTTTTCTATATTTATGAATAAAAACTAAAAGAGAATAATCAGTGACTCCAAATTTTTCTAAAAATCTAGTATCTTTCTCAATAAATAATTTTAAATTTCTTGCATTTTTATCATGTAAAATAAAATTCATTTTTAAAATTTCTAAATCAATATCTTTTAAAACTTTATTCTTATATTTATTAATCAAATTTTCATAACCTAAATTAATATCATCTTCATTAATACATTGTCTATCAACAGTAGATCCTTTTAAATCAAAAGTAATTATTTTAGTTTCAGTTGGTAAATCATCCATATTTTTTTGTAATAAAACATGTATATTTCCTTTATCATTTAAATCTATTTCAAATAAACCATAAATTCTACATAATAAGCTTTTAGTATCTCTTATTCTACTATGATATTCTTTAATCATTTTATCAATAAATATTTTTTTTTCTGTTTTATTTATAGTTTTTAATAATATTTTTTTATCCCATGTTGTACTTATTGAATTATCTCCTCTTCCTCCATTAACTTTTAATTCTCTTAATTTAGATAAATTTTTTATTGGATCTAAACTTCTAATAATATCATCAATAGAAACATTATCAATACATCTTAAATGATGAAAAACAAAAGGACAATATTCTTTTATTCTAAAATTAAATTTTTTAAATCTCTTATCATTTTTAACATTAACCCAATCTGGAATAGTAGTTTGATTATATTCTTTCCATTTACTTTTTTGTTTATAATATTTATCTTCTTCCCAAGGCAAAGAACAATTAAAATATTTTTTTTTTAATTGATAATTAAAATCATATATTCTATTTTCATTTATTGCTACAGTTATAGCTAACATTCTTAATAAATTATCATCTAAATCTATATGATAATACATTAAATCATATGCTAAAATTCCTTCTTTAAACATCATTTTGTCAAAATATTTTTTACTTGCTCTTTTACGAGAAATTAATAAATTTTTTCCTTTTGAAACTGTTTCTATTATTGGATTAATATAATTCTTTTTATTATCTTCACTATGACAACTTTTTATTTCATCTTCTTCTTCACTTGAAACTATTATATCACTTGAATTATTTGAAGAATAATCATTTGAATTTGAAGGAAAATATTCTGATGTTGCTTTTATCATTGATTTTTTAATTGTTTTTATTGAATTTTTTTTACTTATTTTTGAAAATGAATCACCTAATTTTTTCATATTATTTCTTTTATATAATGTTAAATTATTTGGATTTGATTCAATAATATCATTAAAATTATAATTTTGAAAATAACTTTCCATTTCAATTCTTTTATTATCATTTTCAGGATTTTTTTCCATTGAATTATATGGTAAATCAGTTCTGGCTTTTTTAATATTTAGTGAAGTATTACTATGAGCATCATAAATTTTTGAATTAATATCTAATAAAGCTTTACTTGATTCATGTGACATAACTCCAATATCTTTATTCCAAAAAATAATATTATATAAAAATCCTCTCATTACTGGATCTGTTAATTTAATACAGAAAATTAAAGTTCCATATAAACTTATAAGAGAAAGACAAAAAAAATTTAAATAGAAACTTTCAAAATTTTCATAGTTAAATATTGTTCTAATTATCATACATATTGTCATTGGGAAATATGATAATATGAAATATATTATAAAAACTAAATGACGGTATATTAATTGTTTGAATAATCTTCTTATTGCTATATTTCTTGAATCATCTATACTTAAAGTTAAAAAATCTGTGTCTTTTTTAAATATAAAATAAATATTGTAAATTATAAAAACTTGAAAAATTAAAGCAATTAAATAAAATAAAGTTAAATAATTAGGATTATAAACTTTAGTAAAAGAAAAAGTTTTACTCATAATATTTTTACTTTCAAAATGAACATTAAAAAAAGTAATAAATAAAACAATTAAACTATAAATAATTCCTTGATATTTATAAAATTTTATTCTTTTATCTAAACTTTTTTTATAATTATAATAAGTAACATATATATTATGAACTAAACAAGAATTCCAAAAATAAAGAAAAAAATGTAAAACTGGATTTATTATTCCAAAAAAAATCATTGATAAAGGTAAAGTTGCCATATCACCAAAAGACAATTCACCAAATAAAATAAAATATAATAAATTTATTATAGATTGAGCTAAAATTAAATATAATGTTAAACTATTTGGTTTATTATGATAATGAGGCATTTTAATATAAAATATAATAAATATTATACAAAAGAAAATACTAATTGCATTTAATATAAAGAAATATAAACATAAATCATGATTTAATATTCTTGATTCTTCTAAATCTGAGAAAACTATATCGTCTATTAATATTATTGACATATATTAGGAGATTACTATTATTTATTTTTTAAAAATTAAATTTTTCAAAATTAGAATTAAAAATATAAAAAATATATGAAAAAAAAATAAACTTTAAATCAGAAAATTTTAATATAAAAATTAAAAATAAAAAATTGCAATTTTTTTAAACTTCTTCATTTCCATCACTTAATAAATCATTATAATTATTATTAGAATAATTATTACTCAATAAATAATTTGATAACAAATCATTAGATTTTTTCCCAATTTTTCCTTCATTATATTTTTTTTGTCTTAAATAATCATAAACAAAAGCAAAATTTTGTCTTTCTTCAAGTAATTTTTTATTTCTTTCTCCAAAATTACTTTCAATATTATAACCAGAATTAGTAGTATATGATTTAGGTTTAAAAGTAATTCCTCTTTCGTTATCAATTTCTTTTTGTAATTCTTTTTTTCTTATTTGCATTTTAGAATAATCATTATATAATCTTTCACTTGTTAATCTACTATTATTTCTATTTGAAATATTATTATTACTTATATTATTACTTATATTATTACTAATATTATTACTAATATTATTATTATTAATATTATAATTATTAAATAATGAATTTGCAGTTTTTAATCTTTCATTCTTTTGAATTGAAGGTGAATTATATTTACTTTTAATATTTGGATTTTTTATATTTGTTTTAGGAGAAAAAGAACATAATAATTGCATTTCTTCTTCATTTTTTGTAAATACCTTTTCTCTTGATTTTTGAAGTTTTTGATAATATTTTTCTTGTCTTGAAATAAAGTCATTTGCTATTATTTCATTTTCTTTTTTCTTTTCAGATATTAATTTATTTATATTTGATTTATCAAATAATTTATGCTTTTTTCTTATATTTGAATTTAATGAACTTTTTATTGAATAATCTGTATTTAAATTATTTAATTGATTTCTATTTTTAATTTCTTTTTTTTTTGAAAATGTTATTTTATTCCATTTTTTTAAATAATATTTTAATTCTTTGTTGTCATATATTTCTAATAAACGTAAAGTATATTTTTTTTTAATTTTATTTTTATTTTCATTATATGCATCAATCAATCCTTTTGATAATATTTTTAATTGGTTTTGATTTAAAGATACTAAATATTCATATATTGTTCTGATTATTATTTCATATTCTGAAAGAGATGTATTTGAAAAAATTGAATTTAAAGATTTTTCTTTTTGTAAATTTTGTTCTGAATTATTATTTTCTTTTTCACTAACTGATTTTAATACTGTATTATAAACATTTAGAAATGAAGAAACTGATTCTTCATTTATAAATTTTATATATTGAAGATAATCTATAAATTCTTTAATGTATTTATCCATTGACTTTTTTAATAAATTTTTAAAATATATTATTTAATAAAAACAATAAAATGTTAATTAATATAATTAAAAATAATTAAATAAAATATCTATAAAATCAAAAGCCTAAAAAAAATTAAAAAACCCAAAAAAAAAAAATAAATAAATCTCCCTAATATAATAAAAAAATAACTTAAAAAAAAAATGCAATTCACAACTCAACAACTTCGTGGAGGTGGTAAATACTCAGTGAAAGCAAAAATAGGTAACTGGTATGAGGATATGGTTCTAGACGAGACAAAATTTAAAGAATACATTTCATTAAAAGATTCAAATGGTTTACTTGTTTCTCAGAAAGAGGCAAAATATGCAGGAATGCTTGCACGTGTGGATCTAACTCCTTTCTCTTCAGGGACATTAACAACGGGTCATTACTTCATGTTCAAGAACAAGAAGACAAATGGTTTCATGGTGATGGATGTTGATGATCGTAATCCTCAATACAAAGCAGCATTTGGATGTACAACATCACCATTAATGAATTTCCCATGTCCTCGAAGTTTATTTAAAATAGAGAAATACAATGATGATAAAAATTTAAATTCTTTCCCAGAACCACAACCAGAATCATCAGTATGTTATAATGATAAAATTGTAATAGTAGCTTATCCTTCTGCATATGATTTTCCATTATATTTATTTTCTCCTTTAGTTGGTCCTTTTGCTTATAGTAGATTTAGTAGAAATCAAGAAGTTCTCTTTTCTTCTGAAGAATCTTTTTATAATTGTTGGACTATTGAACATGTTGATCCTATTAAAAGATTCGAAGTCATGGGACAACCTGTTAGAGTTGATCAACCTTTTCTTATTAGACATTTTCAAACTGGAAAATTACTTGGAAGTGATTTAATCGATTATAATAATGATTATGGACATGAATTCGAAATGTGTGCTAATAATTATCTTGCTATTACTAAGTTTAAAAGAATTGAAGCTGATAAAAATCCTAAATATGATAGACCTGATGTTAGTAGAATTGAAAAAGATGTTAATATTTGGTGTGCTGTTGATAAAGTCTAGGCTATAATGGGTTAGGCAATAATGTTTTTTTGTTTTTTGGATTTAAAATTTTTTTTTAAATTTTTTTTTTATAATTTCATATATAATTTATAATTATTTATATTCTGTTTTTTTGAAGAATGTTTCTTTGATTTTTGTTTTTTATAATGTAAGTTTCAAAATACAAAGAAATTATATTGTTCAAATTTTTTTTATAGTAGATATTAAAAATAATAGATTTTAAAATATTCTTTATTAATACTCTCATTTTCTTTTTAAAATTTTATGGGTGTGTATATGTATTTGCCAAAAATTTTTTAATGTCAAAATTTTTTTACATTTTAAATTTTGTGTTTAATTTTAAAATAATAATAACCATTAATTATATAAAAAAGGTTCTTTTTCAAAATAAGAAATTTCTCTAATAACTTTAATAATTACTTTTAGAAAATGATAAAATCATCAATTCAAATTCACATAATCACTATAATTATCATGAATATTAATTCTTCTATTTAAATTTTCTTAGATAAATGTATTTTAATTAAATTAACTATTCTATTAATAACAATATAATTTCCTCTTATACATAAATCCATTATTTATATTTGTTCTTTATTCGTTAATCCTTCCAAAGATACATATTTATTTACCTGATATAATAATTTAATCATAGAATTATATAACAATTTTAAATATTATAAATGTTTAAAAATATTCACAAATTCCTTAAAACTACATTTCCTTTTATTAATAAATTATATATTATTCAATTATTCACTTTTTTTAATTTATAGTGTAAACTGTATTTATATAATTTGAAGATATATCATTTATATTTTCATTTTAACAATTTTAAAAACTTTTCTGATGAAAATTGAATTATTTTTTTTGAACTGAATTTCCATTTTAATATTAATTATTTCATTTTCTAATTATTTTCATTTCTTCTTTTACTTTTTCATGTTCTTTTAATAAAGTATAATAATTAAATTTGTTATTAATACCTTTTATTTCATTTAATATATTTGATATTTTTATTATAATTCTTGTAAATTTTTTTCTTTTGAAAAGTTTTTGAATGTTTTTATTTGTTGATTTAAATTTTTATTTTTAAAGGAAGTGAATCTGAAATTCCTTTTATTTGTTTATTTATTATTGCATTTTTTATTCTCTGTCTTTTTTCTTTTCAACTTAAAATACTTTTTTTTCAATTTACTCATTGAATTATATAATTAAATAAATTTATTTTATTTTTTAATTCTTCAATTTTATTTTCAAATATATTCATTTTTTCTTTTATATTTTTTAGTTCTTGACTATTATTATTATTTACTGTAAAAGTTTGATTCAAAAAATCTTTTTTTGAAATCATTTGTATTATTACTTTCTTTAGAATTAGTTTATATTTAAGATAAATTTTCATTAATTTGAATAATTGGATTAAATTTTTATTTTCTCTTCTTTCTAATAATATTTTTAATTTATTTAGCTCTTTTTCCATTAATAATTTAGTTTCCATTAATTTTTTTTAAACATATCATTTTATTTCCCTTTTTCCATATTATGATTAGTAAAAATATTTTTATTCTCCTAATTTTTTTATGACTTAAACTTTAAGAATAATTTTAATAGATCAAAAGATTACTGAAATCAAATAAAGAATTCATATTAATATCAACTTTATTTATAATTTTTTCATTATTAGGTATTATTTTTTTGAAAAAAGAATAAAATAAAAATTTTTTTAATAAATATATTAAGAGAATTTAATTAAAGAAGAAAAAAAATGATTTGATAATATTATATTAAGTAAATTAAATGAAATAGAAAATATATTTTAATAAAAAGACAAAAATTAATACTAATAGAAATTTTTGAGAAATACAATTATCATTTTTCAAAAATTAAATTTTTAAAATATTAAATTAATCTAATAATATTAGTTATAGACCTAAAATTTCACTTTAATATTTAATTGAAGCACCAAAAAATGAAGAATAATCTTTTAAGAATAATTCTACTATGATTTTTCATGAGAAACAAATTAAAAAAAATATAAAGAATAATAATAAAAATTATATTATAAAAAAAAGAAAAAACTTCTGAAAAAATTTTTATACAAATATAGAAAAAAAAACATTAAAAATTCAGAATTAAAAAAAGAAATGAAAGGAGTTCAAAAATATTATTTCAATATAATAAAAAATTAAAAGAAGTTAATGAAACAAAAAAAGAAATAATATTTCCTAAAAGTTTCTGATCAACAAATTATTATTCTAAAAAAAGAAAAAAACAAACAAGGATAATTTTTTTCTTCTCTCAACAATTTTTATTGCTTCAAATTTAATTACAAAAGAAAAAAATTATCAGAAAAATTCTCTTCTTCCCAAAAATCAATTTAGAAATGAATAATATTTAAAACTTAAAATAAATATATATATAAAGAGTAATAATTATTTCTGAAAATCAAAATATAATTGTTTTAAAAAAATTAAATAACAAAAAAAAATAAATTTTATTCAATTACAAAAAAAATTATTTTCTCAAAAATTATGAAAAAAAATAATTTATAAATCTGAAAATATATTAGAAACGAAAAATCTAAATTAATAACATTTCTTCAAAAAGAAATTATAATTATTAAAAAATTTAAGTTAATTATATGAAGAAATGAAAAATTCTCTTTTAAAGTCAAAAACTAAAAAAATTAAAAATAAATAAACAAATATAAATTAAAATATATAATATAGATTATATAAAAAAATATATATAATTAAAATTAAAAACAAACATTAAATAAAAAGCAAAATAAAAAGCCATTCCAAATTAAAAAGGCCAAAATTTTCATAATAAAAAATTAAATATTTTTTTTAATTAACAAAAAAAAAATAATGGGTAACATAATAGAATCATGTACACATCAAAATATATGTTGTAACAATAAAAAGACTAGAAATTTAGCGACAGCAGAAACAAGAGAAGAAAATTCATTTGATCAAAATGATGAAATAATAAATAATTATCCTCAAAATATAATAGAAGTGAAAGTAAAAACATCAAGTTTAATAATGAAAAGATATGATAATCCATGGGATAATTATGAAGAAATAGACGATTTAGGACAAGGAACTTTTGGTGTTGTTAAAAAAGTAATTTTAAAATCAAGAAGAGTTTATCGTGCTATGAAAATAATAAATAAATCTAATGTTGTTAAAGGAATTGATAATTCTGAAGTATTAAATGAAATAAATATATTAAAAAATTTAGATCATCCTAATATAATGAAAATATTTGAATTTTATGAAGATAAAGATAATTATTACATTATTACTGAATTTTTCGATCAAGGTGATTTATATAATAAATTAGTTAAGTTAAAATTTATGACTGAAGTTATTGTTAAATTTCTTATGTCTCAAATATTAAATGCTGTTTCATATTTACATTCTAAAAAAGTTTTACATGGAGATATTAAAATGGAAAATATATTATTATATACTGCTACTGGAAGAGCACAAAAAAGATTTACAGTTTTATCAAATGATACAAAGAAAAAATTCATTCAAAAAGAAATTAATAGTTCAAATAATAAAAGAAATTATAGTCAAATGACAAAAAATATTATTGATAATATGACAAATTATGAAATCAAATTAATAGATTTTGGTTGTTCTAAAATATTTTCAAAAAAAAAACATAAAAATTTATCAGGAATAATAGGAACAAGTATGTATTGTTCTCCTGAAGTTGTTGATGATAAATATGATGAAAAAAGTGATGAATGGGCTTGTGGAGTTTTAATGTATATTTTATTAAGTGGAACTACACCTTTTAAAGGAGAAACTGAAGATGAAATATTTTTTAATATAAAAAAAGGAAAATTTAATTTTAATAAACCTGAATTTAAATTAGTTTCTAAGACTTGTAAAGATTTAATATGTAAATTATTAGAATATTATCCTGAAGATAGAATAAGTGCAAGTGAAGCTTTAAAACATCCTTTCTTTACTGAAAGTTTTAATCCTAATTTAGCTTTGATTCATAATAGAGATTTATCTTTATTAACTAATTTAATTCATGTTAAATCAACCAGTAAATTTCAAGAAACTATTATAGCATATTTAACTATTAATTTTATTGATAAAGATGAAGAAAAAAAACTAAGAGAAGTATTTAGATATATGGATAGACAAAGTAAAAATTATTTAGATATTCAAGATTTTAAATATTGTTTAAATGAAAATAATTATGATATATCTGAAAATGAAATAAAACATATTATTGGAATAATGGATAGTGATCAAAATGGACATGTTGAATATCAAGAATTTTTAAGAACTTTATGTAATAAAGATAATTTATTTTCTAATGAAAATTTAAAATGTGCTTTTAATTTATTAGATGAAGAAAAAAAAGGGATTATTATTTGGGATAATATTAATAAAATTATATTTCATGGTAAAGATATGAAAAGTGAATTAATTGATGAGTATTTAAGTGAAATTGGTTTATCTAGAGAAGATGAAATTGATTTTGATAAATTTTGTGAAATAATCAAATTGGCAAAATAAAATTTTATATAAAAAAAGGAGTATTATTTACTTAGTCTTTATTTTTAATTTTTAACTTAAAATTTATAGTATTTTGAAGTAAAACTATTATTATAGGTTTTTTAAAAAACTTTTATAAAAAACAAATAAAATTTACTTAATTTATTTTAAAAATCATATAAGTATTTAAAAAACAATATAATATAATTAAAAAAAAAGAAAATAAACTTAAAAAAAGCCTTATCCAATTTTAGCATAATAAAAAACAGTTTGATCTTGGTCAAAACCATAAAGTCTGTCTATATCATCCAAAGTATAATTACTAGGCATTAATTGTTCTTTATAAATAATATTAATTTCATCACTAGGAATTTTTAATCTTTCTCCTAAGAATTTTTTTAAAGTATCAACATCCATATTATTTTGGAATAAAAATCCTTTAGAATCAACTTTAGGAAGATTAATTTTTGAATCTTTACTATCTAAAGGAGATAAAAAGATTTTAATTTTAGGTTTATGTATTTTATTTTCTTCTTCATCACCAGGCAAAGGTTCTTTATTTTCTCTAAAAGCATCATACATTTTTTTTTGATTTTCTTTATCAATTTCTTCAAATTCAGGAAATAAAATATCAACTAAACCAGCTAAAGAAGAATCAAATATTAATGAATCTAAAGGTCTTCCTCCTAATTTTATTTCACATACTGGACATGTATCTTTTACTGGATTTCCTGTATCATAAAACCATTTATATATACATGATTTACAAAAAGTATGCATACATTCATTTATTGTTGTTGGAGTACGAAATATCCCGTAACATATTGGACACTTTAATAATGAGATTAATTTCTTTTTGTCTATCTTCACTGCTGAGCTATATAATCCTGTGTATTTTGATGGAGAAGGTATTTCTTTCTTTTGTTGCAATTTTGGCAATAACTTTTTATCCTCCATTTATTTATTTTTTTTTGGAATTTAATTTTTTTTATTTTTTTTTGGATAAATTTTAAAAAGTTTTTTTTATTTTTTTTTTTTTTTGTATTTTTGATTTTTTTTTAATTTTTTTTTTTGGTTTTTAATGATTATTGCCTGTGAAAAACAAAATATTATTTTTAAAGGAAGAAAAAATAGTTTTTACTAAAATAAAAGAAGCTTTAATAAAATGGAAAAGTTGTATAAATTTGGAATCTTTTAGAACTTCATTTAAATGAGAAAAAGAATGAATTTATTTAAAAAGAAGCTTTCTCTTAGAATAAAAAATTAAATAAATCAACAGAACAAATTCATAATAAATTAAATAAATTAAATATTATTAAGTTAAAATTTATTAAATGTAAAAAGAATGAATGATTTAAATTATCTTTAATTTAGATTAAATTCAAATAAAGAAAGAAGTAATTTATCATCATCATCTTTTGGGAAAAATTTTTGATTAAAAGTGTTTTTGTAAAAGTACATATTCTTATAAATATAATAATAATTTAAAAAGAGAAAAAATTCAAATCCTTTAATTTCTTATTATGGAACTGAAAAAACGAAAAAAAATTATGTTAATGATTATTTATTATTTTTAAAAAAAATAAAAAGAAAAGTTGAAGATGATTATCAAAATTTTTTTTGATAAAGAACAAAATTATATTAATAAAAATAAAAAAGAAATTATTATTATTACTTATGTTAATGATGAAGAAACTATTAAATATGTTGATATTAATGAAGATGATTTAGAAAAAGAAGACATTATTCATAATGCAATTTATGGAGAAATTAATCAAGAAGATTCTATTTCAAAAAATTATTACAAAATCCTTAATTTAAATAATAATATAAATATTTTAAATCAAAATAATAATTTTTATCATAATAATCAATTCTAATTTTACTCAAAATTTTTGTTCTAATCAAATACAAAATACTAAATTTAATAATCAAAATTATCAACTAAATAAGAAATGAATTATCAAAATAATATAATGATATATATTCAAACTCCATAGATGAATTATAATAAATTATTTTGGAATGAATAATTATCAAAATGGATTAATGAATAATTTTATTCCAATGAATGTATCAAATTATTTTTTAATAAATTCAAATAATAATATCAAGAATCAAAATAATAATAATTCCTTTTATAAAATCAATATATAATAATAATTTAATTTATAACAAATAATTATAATAATATTAATAATTATAATGTTAAATATTAAAAAAAATTTTCAAAATGAAAATCACTCAAATTATAATGATTCTTCATTGGCAAAAAAAGTACCATATTTAATAAAAGAACTAAATGGTTGTGGTTTATTCAAGAAAAAGTTCAAACTTATCCAAATTTTGCCAATGAATTATTATTTCCTCAATTAAAAATTCATTACCAGAATTAAGTGATTAATTTGGAAATTCTTTATTTCAAGTTCTATTAGATGTTCTTTCTTTTGAAAATTCATCTAAATTTTTAATTTTAATTCAACAATCTTTTTATCAAGTTTGGACTTCAACTTATAGAACAAGAGTCATTCAAAAATTATTTGAAAAAGAATAAAACTATTGATGATGAAAAAGGCATTTGATAAAGAAAGGTTGTTCATCATCTACATTAATTTATTTAAATATAAAATAATGAAAATTGAAAAGATATAATTAAAACACCTTATGGCAATTATTCAAAAATATTTTCAAACTATTCATTATATAGAATATACTAATTTTATTTATGAATGTATTAAAGAACAGTTTTTAGAAATAACTAATAGTAAACATGATGTTTGTGTTGTTCAAAAATATATTAGTGAAGGTGATGAAATCGAAAGAACAAAAATAATAAATTTATTATGTAAAAATTTTGATAATGTTATTAATAATAAATTTGGAAATTATATTATTCAATAT
>JAEEGK010016164.1_pt1 | contig 16446 bp, 12 predicted proteins | sample 8958771 | NCBI WGS metagenome assembly JAEEGK01 (sample SAMN16246547, study PRJNA631951) | gut metagenome | biome: gut microbiome; feature: rumen; material: SC-attached | host: Bos | place: Iran: Karaj | collected 2018-10 | reverse complement strand
CCTGGGCTTCGGCCCCATGTTCTGCGGCCAGCAGGTGGACGACGGCAAGCTGACCTATGTGCCCAACGGCGACCTGGTGGGGGATCAGACGCCTCCCGCCTTCTTCCACCACGCCAGGCTGGATACCCTGGTCTCCGTCTATCAGGCCATCGCCATGATCGACGCCTACGAGAAGCATAAGCGGCCCTTCGGCTGCTTCATCTCCGGCTTCGGCGGCCACGGCGAGACCGGCGGCAGCCAGCGTATGCAGGGCATGGACGGCACCGTGGGTCCCTGCGTGGACGACTGGTTCGACGGCTGCTGGAATTTCCTCTGCAACGTGCTGGGCCTGAATCAGATCCCCCAGAAAATGATGATGATGGGACCCCCTCCCGGAGTGGAAGGCGGCCCCGGTCCCGGCGGTATGGGCGGACCGGGCGGCGGCCCCGGCGGACCCGGCGGACCCGGTGCGGGCGGTCCTCCTCCCATGATGATGATGAATATGCCGGTGCCTCCTCCGGGCAGCGAGCCCAACGGCCCCGGGGCCATGCCCTTCGGCCAGGCCCACGACATCCACATGCCCTTCAACGTGGCCTACAAGGACAAGGACTTCGACACTTATAAATAAGGGAATAAGCAAAAACCGGGGCGCTGCGGCGAATCTGCCGCAGCGCCCCGACTGGTTTTTCCGGACGCTTCCTACTGTCCGGCGGAGATGACCTGACCCCTCCGGCGTTCGCGGTAAACCCCGTGATAGATGGGCTTCCAGCCGGGATCGTAAAAGAGAGAGGCGACGCCTACGGGCAGATAGGTGATGAGGAAAAAGGGGAAGGTGAAAAGATAGCCCAGCTTCCTGAGGGGCGCGGTGCGGATCTGCTTCCACTCGCTCAGAGTGGTATAGGCTCCCAGGAGGAAAAACGCCCCCCAGCTGACGGCCACGGTTTGAGCGATGCCGGCAAGGGCGGGCAGGAAGCTGCCCCCATGACAGACGTTCCAGACGCCGGCGGCCAGGGCGGAGCTGATGGAGAAGAACGGCAGCAGGAGGAAGGGCAGGATGTTCATAAGCATATCGTAGCAGGCGAAGGAGCCCCGCAGCGCTTTTCCTGCCAGCGCCGGGCCCCGGCGGCAGATGACCTGGACATAGCCCCTAGCCCAGCGGAGACGCTGCCGCCAGGACTGGGCAAAGCCCTCCGGCTGCTCGTCATAGAGCACCGCCCCGGCGCAGAAGCCGATCCGCCGGCCCCGAAGGAGCTGGTGTGCGGTGAACTCGATATCCTCCGTCAGCAGGTGGAAGGGCCAGGGCCCCATTTCCTCCGCCACGGCGCGGCTGAACAGGAAGCCCGTGCCGGAAACGGCGCAGCTGACGCCCAGAAGGTGGCGGGCGTGGTTCAGGTAGCGGCTCTCCCGCAAAAACCAGAGGGCGGAGCCCGCGCTGATCCAGCTTCCGTCATAGTTCACGCTGTTGCGGTAGCCGGTGACGATCTCCAGGCCGGAGGAAAAGCTCCGATCCATCTGCTCGATGTAGTCTTTCTCCAGACGGTTGTCCGCGTCGAAAACGAAATAGCCGTCGAAGCCCTGCGGATAATCCCGCCGCAGGCGGGTCATGAGGGCTTCCAGGGCGTAGCCCTTGCCCACATGGGTCGCATCCCGCCGGACACAGACCGTCGCGCCGCCCGCCCGGGCCGCCGCTTCGGTGCCGTCGGTGCAGTTGTCCGCCAGAACGAAGATATGGAGCTTCTCCGCCGGATAGGTCTGGCGGCGAAGGTCGCCCAGCAGCCCGCCGATCACCTTTTCCTCGTTCCGGGCGCAGATGAGCACGGCGAAATCATGTTCCTTCCTGGAGGGAGGCAGGGGCTTCTCCTTCTTCACCAGCGGCACCAGCAGGTAGACCAGCTGATAGGCGCAGCATAGGAAGCAGACGGCGCTGAGGATCAGATTCCAGATGTGAAGCGTTTGCATGGCATTCTCCTTATGAAAGCAAAGGGAATCGGAGTATGGCCTTGAACAGGTCCCCGTCGGTAAAGAGCCTCAGGGTCCCCCCTTGCAGCTCCGCCAGGCTCCCGGCGATGGAGAGGCCCAGGCCGCTGCCCTCGGTGCTTCGGGCCGCGTCCCCCCGGACGAAGCGCTCCATCAGCTCTGCGGCGGGCAGGTCCAGGGGTTCCCGGGAGGTATTCTTGAAGGTGAAGACCGCTTCCCCGTCCTGCTCCTCCAGGTTCAGGTAGACCCTTGTGCCGGACAGGGCATATTTCAGGGCGTTGCCCATGAGGTTATCGAAGATGCGCCACATGCGCCGTCCGTCGGCCAGGATGCGCAGCTCCTTTTCCGGCGTTTTCGTGATCAGCGTCAAACCGGCTGCGGCCAACTTTTCTTCGTATTCCCCGGCAGCCTGGGTGAGGAACACGGAGGCCTCGCAGGGGACAAGGGACACCTCCAGATTGCCGGTGGAGGCCTTGGAAGCTTCCACCAGGTCCTCGATCAGCCGCTTGAGCCGCTCCGACTGCCGCAGGAGCACGCCGGCATATTCCCGGAGCTTTCCTTCCGCCGGGGCTTCCCGGCCGATGAGCTCGGCGTAGTTCACCAGGGAGGTAAGGGGCGTCTTGAGATCGTGGGACACGTTGGTGATGAGCTCCGTCTTCATGCGCTCGCTGCGGAGCCTTTGTTCCACGGCGGCGCTCATGCCCCCGGCGATTTGATTGAGGTTTTCCCCGTGGCGGCGGAGGGCGGGGAATATGCCCTCCGTATCGGTAACAAAGCTGAGGTCCCCGGCAGCCAGGGCCTCTCCCCCCTTCTGCAGCCGCCGGAGCTGGAGGGCAAGGGTCAGGAGCAGGGGAAAGAGGATGAGCTTTTCCACTACCCAGCAGACCGCCAGATGGTCCGTCTCATACCGGCAGAGAAGAATGGCAAAGCCTTCGATCAGGGAGACGCCCGCGAAGATCAGCGCCGTGCGCCACACCAGGGGTATTTTTCCCAGCAGGACGCCCAGCGCGCGCAGGAGCTGCCAAGCCTTGCGCAGGCAGAAGGCGATCACCGTGTTGCGCAGGAGCGTATGGCCCTTGATGCGCCCGGCGGCGCTCATGCTCAGGCCCAGAACCAGATTGGCCCCCAGGAGACCCAGGAGACAGATGGCGACGACGGTGGCCGCATTGGAAGAGGTCGCCTCGTCCGCCAGGACGCAGAGGAAAAGGAAACCCGGAACGCAGAGGGCCAGCATCAGGTCGAAAGGGACGCGGTACAGCAGCCCGGGGTGAAGCTCCTCCGTGTCCGGCCTGCGGGCGGATACGCACATCAGTCCCACGAATGCGGCGATGGACAGGCCCAGAGCGAGAAAAGCGATGAAGAACACGGCATAACGGAGAGACCAGCCGATATGCACCAGCCGGTCGGTCAGGGCCAGCTCGTCCAGCATGGGAAGTCCTTCCTTCATGGCGAAGGAGACGGTATAGACCTCCATACCCTCCTGCTCCTGCTCCTCGCTTCCCCACAGATAGCGCAGGTCGAATTTCTCTTTATTTGAGGGAAAGTAACCGAAATCAAAGCGGAATTCCCAGTCCTGCACACCTTCGGCGCTCCGGCTGCGGCGGATGACGGCCCCGCTCCCGTCCTGCACCTGCCATACGGCGTTCCCCCAATCGGCCTCCGGCGCATACTGATGGAAGATGTCGGCCAGCAGGCTGTAGCTGTAGCCCCGGAGGGGCCGGGAGAGGTAGTCCGCGCGGACCTCCGCCTCCGTGGCGGTATAGAACTGGGGTTCTTCCAGCAGGAACACCGCCAGCAGGGCGGAGCCCGCCAGCAGGCAGAGGCACAGGATGCATGCGATAAAGAGGCTGAGCTTGCCCCCCACGGTACGGAAAAAACGCTTCAAGCTTCCCTCCCCCTTTCCAGCTTATAGCCCTGGCCGAAGACCACCTTGATGTGCCGCGGCTCCGCCGGGTCGATCTCCAGCTTTTCCCGCAGATGACGGATGTGGACCGCCACGGTGTTGTCCGAGCCGAAGGGCTTTTCCTTCCACACGGCGGCATAGATTTCCTTGGGGGAAAACACGGCGCCCGGCGAGGACATGAGCAGCTTGAGGATCTCATACTCCTTGTGCGTCAGGGACACCGGTTCCCCGTCCAGCAGCACCTCCTTGGTGCGGTCGTCCAGCTCGATGCCCCCGGCGGTCAGCTTCTCCCGCGCCTTCGGCGCGCCGGAATAATGGAGGTAGCGCCGCAGCTGGCTGCGGACTCTGGCGCAGACCTCCAGGGGCTGGAAGGGCTTGGTGATATAGTCGTCCGCTCCCAGGTTCAGCCCCAGCACCTTGTCCGTATCCTCGCTTTTGGCGGTGAGCAGGATGACCGGGGCGTGGCTCTTCTCCCGGATGGCGGCCAGGGCGCTCAGTCCGTCCATGACGGGCATCATGATATCCAGCAGGATCAGCTGTATCTCCTCCCGCTCCAGGGTCTCCAGGGCTTCCTTCCCGTTGGCGGCGGTGAAAAGCCGGTAATCCGGCTGCGTCAGGTAGATTTTCAGAGCGGCGACGATATCGGCGTCGTCGTCGCAGATCAGGATGTCGGGCATTCGCTTCTCTCCCCTCTCGCGGCTATTGTACTACCGGAGGGGATAAAGAAGAAATAGACAAAAGATGAAAAACTGATGAATTTTTCCCGCCGGGTTTTTCATTGCCTTTTCCCCCTATATACTGTATAGTGGTAAATAGTGAACAAACAAAAAGGAGGGATGCGCCTTGGCGGATCGCATCACCAACTATCAGTGCCCTGCCTGCACCGGTCCCCTGCATTTCGACCCCGTCACGGGAAAGCTCGTCTGCGACTACTGCGCCAGCTCCTACACGGTTTCGGAGATCGAAGCGCTCTATGCCGCGAAGGACGAATCCGCCGCCCAGGCGGCCCAGGCTTCGGAAGCCCAGACCGGCCCGGAGGGCTCTCCCTGGAGCGAAGCGGAGGCGGCGGGACTGAAGGTCTACAATTGCCCCTCCTGCGGCGCGGAGCTCATTTATGACCAGACCACGGCGGCCACCAGCTGCCCCTACTGCGGCAATCCCACCATCGTGCCCGGGGAGCTGAGCGGCGCTCTGCGCCCCGACTGGGTGATCCCCTTCAAGCTGACGAAGGAGCAGGCCATCGCCGCCCTGAAGGCCCACTACCGGAAAAAGCCCCTGCTGCCCAAGCTCTTCTCCGCCCAGAACCATCTGGAGGAGATCAAGGGGGTCTACGCCCCCTTCTGGCTCTACGACGGGGATACCCAGGGCAGCGCCACCTTCCACGCCACCAAGGTACGCCATTGGACCGAGGGCAGATACGATGTGACGGAGACCTCCCATTATGAGTGTTACCGCTCCGGCGCGCTGAGCTTTCAGCGCATCCCCGTGGACGGCTCCACCAAAATGCCCGACGAGCACATGGACGCCATCGAGCCCTATGATTTTCGCGAGCTGCAGCCCTTCTCCACCGCGTACCTGCCCGGCTACATCGCGGACAAATACGACGTGGACGCCCAGGCCGCCGAGGACAGGGCCCGGACGCGGGCGGAGGGCAGCACCGTGGGCGCCATGCAGGCCACGGTGACGGGCTATGCCAGCGTGACCAGGGAGCGGGCCGACATCCGGTATCGCCGCACCGCCCTCCACTACGCGCTGCTGCCCGTGTGGCTCCTGAGCACGCAGTGGAACGGGAAAAACTATCTCTTTTCCGTCAACGGCCAGACCGGCAAGCTGGTGGGCGATCTGCCCATCTCCAGGCCGAAGCAGCTGGCCTGGTTCTTCGGCACCTTCGCCGTCGTGACCGCGCTGGCCGCGCTGGTGTTCGGCGTGATGTTTTCCTGAGAGGGGGCGGGAACATGAAAAAAAGATGGACGTCCCTTCTGCTGCTGGCGGCGCTTCTTTCGCTGCTGGCCCTGCCCGTGCTGGCAGATTCCGACCGGGAGCTTCCTCTGGTCTGCGACACCTGCGGTCTGCTGACGGAGGAGCAGGAGGAAGCGCTGAACGAAAAGGCCGAACAGTATTCCGCAGCCTACGACTGCGACATCGTCCTCATCGTCGTGCCCGACACCGAGGGCTACGACGTTGAGACCTACACGGAGGAGGTCTACCGCTATTACAGCTTCGGCTGGGGCGCGGACAGGAGCGGCGTCATCCTGCTGCTGAGCATGGAGGAGCGGGACTATGACCTGGCCGCTTTCGGCTACGGCAACACCGCTTTCACCGACTACGGCAAGGAATGGCTCATGGACGACGTGAAGCCCTATCTGAAAAAGAACGACTGGAACGCCGCCTTTTCCAAGTATATCGACCTCTGCGCCGAATACCTCCGCAAGGCCAGAGACGGGAGGCCCGTGGACAGCTACGGCGCGCTGGACCGTTTGCGCGGCGGCTTCCATCTCTCCCTCCGCGCGGTGGTGTATGCGCTGATCGCCGGCCTGATCGCGGCCCTGGTGGTCAACGGGATTCTGAAGAGCAAAATGAAAAGCGCCGTCCTGGCGAGCAGGGCGGACGATTACCTCGCCGGCGACCTGCAGCTTGGCGAAACTGACGACCGGTTCCTGAAGAAGGATGTGACGCGGGTCAGGCGTGACCGCGGCAGCGGGAGCGGCCACGGCACCAGCGTCCGCAGCAGCGGCTTCAGCCACCACAGCGGGAAATTTTAACGCTTCGCTTTCCAATCGGACCCGCTTCGCCGGGCTCCGATTGGAGGAGGATTGCGAGTCGCGAAATCTGCGAGGCTTTGATTATAGGAAAAATCGTCCGATCCCTGTCGGGATCGGACGATTCAAGCTGTCGACATAGTGTCGACAGCTTGAGCGCAAAATCAGAAATGCATTCTGATTTTGCAAGGATATTACGTGAGGGGGGATTCCCGTCCCCCCTCACGGTTCCCCCATGCATGTCGAACCTCTGCCGATAGGTTTGTCTACAGTCTGAATCGTCCGATCCCTGTCGGGATCGGACGATTCTTTTTTTTGGGTTTTCCGAAGGATGCCCTTATTTCTTTTCCCGCAGGTACACGAACCAGTAGGGCAGACCCACCAGGCCCGCGCCGCCCACGATGTTGCCCAGGGTGACGGGGATCAGGTTCTTCACGAAGAAAGCGCCCCAGGTCAGGGTCGGCTTATCCACGCCGTAGAGAGCCTTGCAGAACAGGCCGCAGGGAATGTAGTACATGTTGGCCACACAGTGCTCGAAGCCGCAGAGGACGAAGAGCATGATGGGCATGAACAGACCCCAGAACTTGCCGGTCACATCCTTGGCCGCGAAGGAGATCCACACGGCGATGCACACCAGGAAGTTGCAGCAGATGCCCTTGAGGAAGGCGTCGCCGAAGGACATGGTGACCTTGCCGTTGGCCGCGTTGATCATGGCGGCGGCCAGGCCGCCCTCCGCGCCGCCGAAAAGGTTGCCCACATGGCCGTAGACCACCAGGAAGGCCACGATGATGGAGCCGATGAGGTTGCCGATGTAGACGATGACCCAGTTGCGCAGCATCTGCTGCACCTTGATGTCCCCCGTCAGCACGGGGATGATGATGAGGTTGTTGCCGGTGAAGAGCTCGCTGCCGGCCAGCAGCACCATGCTCAGGCCCACGGGGAAGATGCAGGCCCCCAGGAACTTGCCCACGGAGGCGCTCTGGACGCTGACGGCGGCGGTGGTGGCGCCGACGCCCGCCAGGCCGATGAAGGCGCCGGCCAGCATGCCCAGGATCAGCAGCTTCCAGAAGCCGTTGGTAGCTTTGCCTTTGCCGATCGCTATGTAGTTTTTCGCGACTTCAGCAGGAGAATTCATTTCCATAAGACCCCTTTTCTACAGAAGTATTGCTACTAATTTAGTTTCTCGGGACTGTTTTGTCAAGGGCAAGGGGGCAGAAATTTGCCTTTTCCGTCCCCACGGACGGTCAAAGCGGGTTTTCCGAAAAGGATAAGGCAACACCGCACAATTCTGGTGCGCAGATTGCGCAGTCAGAATTTTCGTCAGATTGTCTGAAAATCGCGGGGAATACTTCCTGTATTGGCCAAGATTTTCGGGCAATATGACGGAACATGATGCAAGCAAGATGTGTGCCGAGAACTAACGCGGTGTTGCCATAAGCCTTCTGCGGAGAAAAGGATCATCCTCCTGTGGGATTTTGCTTGACAAGCGCAGCCGGAACTGAGATTATAATAGATTAGATAAATAAATATGAGGAGTGGTTTTCATGCTGAAAAACCATATTCGTCCGGACGACGGGCTGGACAAGGAAAGCCGGAAGGAAGAAACGAAGCGCCTGCAGGAGCTCCTGACCGCCCAGCAGCCCGCCCTGCGGGAGGCAAAGCTGCCGGTGGTGGTGATGGTGGAGGGCTGGGCAGCCGCGGGCAAGGGCGGGCTTATCAACAAGCTCATCAGCGACGTCGACCCCCGTTTCTGCTCCGTATTTTCTCTGGACGCAGATCGGCGGGATGCGGACCGCTATCCCTTCCTCTATCCTTTCTTCTCCGCCCTGCCGGAAAACGGAAAAATGCTGTTCATGGACGGGGGCTGGATGGAGGCTGCCATCCGGGACAGGCTCTGCGGCGGCCTGGGCAAGGAGGAATACCGGCAGCGCATCCTCTCCGTGAATCGCTTTGAACGGCAGCTGCGGGACAACGGTTATCTGGTCGTGAAGCTTTTCGTCCACATCTCCGAAAAGGAACAGGCCAAACGGCAGAAGGAGCTGCTCTCGGACCGGGAGACGGCCTGGCGCGTCTCCGACTCCGACCGGCAGCAGAACAAGGAATATGACCGCTTCCTCGACGCCTATGAGGAATTCATGACGGCCACGGGGGATGTGTTCCCCTGGCATGTGGTGGACGGCAGCGGAATGAAAAAGCTGAATTACGACGCGTTCTGCCTCCTGACGGAAGCCATCGGGGCTTCACTGGCCGCGGGAAAAATCTGCGGCGAGCCCTTCGAGGCCGACTTTGCCATGGCCCCCACGCCCCGTCTCAGCGAAGTGGATCTCTCGCCCCGGCTGGAGGAGGCGGAATACCGCAAGGAGCTGGACGCGCTGCAGGAGCGCCTCAGCCGGCTCCACAACCGGATCTATCGGAAGCGCATCCCCGTGATCGTCTGTTTCGAGGGCTGGGACGCCGCCGGCAAGGGCGGCAGCATTCGCCGGCTGGCCTATCCCCTGGACCCGCGGGGTTTCGAGACCTGGCCCATCGCATCCCCGGAACCCCACGAGCTGGCGCGGCATTTCCTCTGGCGCTTCTGGACAAGGCTCCCCCGCAGCGGCCACGTGGCCATCTTCGACCGCACCTGGTACGGCCGGGTGATGGTGGAGCGCATCGAGGGCTTCTGCTCCGAGAAGGACTGGCAGCGGGCCTATAACGAGATCAACGAATTTGAGGCCGATCTTCACGACTGGGGCGCGGTGATCCTGAAATTCTGGCTGCAAATCGACCAGGAAACCCAGCTCGCGCGCTTCACGGAGCGGCAGAACACACCGGAAAAGCAGTGGAAGATCACGGAGGAGGACTGGCGCAACCGGGAGAAATGGCCGCTCTATGAGGAAGCCGTCTCCGACATGCTGGAAAAGACCTCCACCGAGGCCGCCCCCTGGCACATCATCGAATCCAATGACAAGTTCTACGCCCGCATCAAGGTCATGCGCACCGTGGCGGACGCCATGGAGCAGGCCTTGAAGGATCGGAACTGAAGACGGCATGGACGACAGCGATCTTTTTCTGCACGAAGCGCTGCCGGAGGCGGAAGGTACTGCCGCCGAGGCGGAGGAACGCGCCCTGCGGGGCGGCGTGGACGGCCCCTTTATGGACCGGGAGCTCAGCTGGCTCCAGTTCAATCTGCGGGTGCTGATGGAGGCGGGGGACCCCGGCGTTCCCCTGCTGGAGCGGCTGCGCTTTCTCTCCATCTACCAGAGCAATCTGGATGAATTCTTCATGGTCCGCGTCGGCGCGCTGCTCCACCGCCGCATCCTCCTCCCCGATTATCGGGATGCAAAGACGGGTTGGACCACCGCAACGCAGCTCAAGCAGATCCTGCGGGAGACCGCCCGGCAGCAGGAGACTCTGGAATCCGTCTACCGCCGTCTCCTCCGGGATCTGAAGGACGCCGGGGTGGAGCTGCTGGACCTGCGGCGGGCCTCCAAGGCGGACGAGAGCATGGCCCGGAAATTCTTCGCGGAATACCGGCAGCTCCTCAGTCCCCGCATCGTGGACGCGGAACACCCCATGCCCTTTCTGGACAACAGGGAGAGCTATGTGGCGGTGCTGCTGGAGAAGCGGAAAAAGACCGAACTGGGCCTGGTGGCCCTCTCCCGCCTGCCCGCCTTCCGGGTGTTTGAAACCGAGGGGAAGCAGAAGGTGGTGCTGACGGACGCTCTGGTGCGCCATTTTGCCTCCCTCCTGTTCAAGAAATCCGACATAAAGGACAGCTGCGTCCTGCGGGTCATCCGCAACGCGGACATCTTTATTGACGAAAACACCCTCCAGCTGGACGGGGATTTCCGTCTCAGCATGGAGAAGCTCCTGCGCAAGCGCAAGCGGATGCAGATCGTGCGCCTGCAGCTCCAGGGCAAGCCGGAGCACCGGCTCCGGGAGCTGCTGGAAAAATATCTGAAGGTACCGGAAAAGCAGTTCATCACCACCGACGTCCCCTTCCGTCTCAATTTCGCCGGCGCGGTGGCCCCGAGCGCGGGGATGCAGTATCCCGAACGGCGCAGCGTCCGCACGGTGCACCTGCGCAAGGGGGATTTCTTCCCCTATCTCGCCCAGAAGGACCTGCTGCTGAGCTTCCCCTACCAGAGCATGACCCCCTTCATCGAGCTGCTCTACGAGGCGGCGGACGACCCGGAGGTGGTCTCCATCCGCATCACCCTCTACCGGCTGGCGGCCAGCAGCAAACTGGCGGCCGCCCTGGCCTACGCCGCCGACCGGGGGAAGGACGTGCTCTGCCTGCTGGAGCTGCGGGCAAGGTTCGACGAGAAGAACAACATCGACTACAGCGAAATGCTGGAGGAGGCGGGCTGCTCCGTCATCTACGGCCTGCCGGAGCACAAGGTCCATTCCAAGCTCTGCCTCATCACCCGGAAGCGGGGGGATGCGGTGAGCTATATCACCCAAATCGGCACCGGGAACTACAATGAGGTCACCTCGGAGCAATACTGCGACCTCTCCCTCATCACCGCCGACCAGGCCATGGGACAGGACGCCGCCGCCGTTTTCGAAGCCCTGGCGCTGGGACAGACGCCGGAGCCCACGGAAACCCTCCTCACCTCCCCCAACTGTTTCAAGGACGCGCTCCTGGAAGCCCTGGAGGGCCAGCGCGCCCTGGGAAAGGACGGCTTCGTTTCCATCAAGGTCAATTCCATGAACGACATGGACGTGATGGAAAAGCTGATGGAATGCTCCCGCGCGGGGACGCCGGTGGAGCTGTTCATCCGGGGCATCTGCTGCCTCCGTCCCGGCATTCCGGGAGCGACGGAAAACATCCGGGTGAAAAGCGTGGTGGGCCGGTATCTGGAGCACTCCCGCGTCTATGTCTTCGGCAGGGGCGAAGCCCAGCGCGTCTGGATCGGCTCCGGCGACCTGCTCAACCGCAACACCCAGCGGCGGGTGGAGGCCTTCGCGGAAGTGCTGGAAGAGGATATCAAGGCCCAGGTGCTGGAGCTCATGGCCGCTTTCCGCCAGGACGATGTGAAGGGCTGGGACATGCAGCCGGACGGCAGCTACCGCAAGGCGGAGAATCCCTCCGGCGAAAACAGCCAGGAGCGGTTATTCCGCTATTTCTCCCAGCAGCAGGTGCTGCCTCTGCCGGAAAAGAAGCCGCAGGGCTTCCTGCCCCGCCTGTTCCGGCGGCTGTCGGGGAAAAACTGAATCCTGCAAAAGCACCCCGGCAGGACATCCTTTTCTTGCAATCGGCGGAAAAATCAGATAGAATATTGTTATTGCAGATTAAGGAAGTGATCTCCCTTGACGAACCTGACCGACAAGAAAAAACGCGCTTTGAAGGCGACGCTGCTGCTGGTAGCGCTCACCAACATGATCTCCGTTGCCCTCTCTCCCGCCACGGAGCAGATCCGGCAGTTTTTCGGCGTGGAGCTGGCAACGGTGCAGACCGCCATGAGCGCCACCAACGTGCTGCAGATCGGCGTGAGCCTGATCGCCATGTACTTCATCAACCGGGGCCTCCTCACGAAGAAGCATGCCGTGGTCCTGGGGCAGAGTCTGTTTGCCCTGGCGGTGATCTTCGTGCTGCTGTTCCACCATGCCTTCTGGTGCGTCTATGTGCTCTCCGCCCTGGTGGGCACCGCCCTGGGCCTCTTTGTCACCAACGCTTTCGGCATCATTTTCGACTGCTTCGAGCCTGACGAGCGGCAGGGACTCACGGGTCTTCAGACCTCCTGCATCAGCCTGGGCGGCATCATCTGCTCTCTCACCGGCGGTCTGCTGGCGAGCCTTTTCTGGTACGGCGGCTATCTGGTGCTCTCCGTGGGCGTCATCATCGCCGTCGTCGCGGCCATCAACATCCCCAATTACAAGACGCCCAAGGCGGACGACGGGACCAAGCGCAGCCCCATCAAGCCCAAGGTCTTCTTCTATGCCGTGTCCGCTTTCGTCTTTATGCTCTGCTATGTCACCGTGAGCCAGAATATTTCTTCCCATCTGGCCCCTCATTTCAAAAACTATTCCACCCTGGCGGGCATCTGCTCCGCCGTGCAGATGGGCGGCGGCGTGGTCTCCGGACTGCTGTTCAAGAAGATTTCCGGCAAGCTGCAGGACGACACGCTGGTGCTGGCCCTCTGCATGCTGGCGCTGGGGCTGCTGGTGCTGAGCTTCCTCACCACCTCCCTGCCCCTGATCCTGATCGCCGTCTTCGTCTGCGGCCTGACCCTGAGCCTCTTTACGCCCTGGTGCATCTTCGGCACCAGCGTCAACTCCGACCCCACCAACAGCGCCGTCACCAGCGTCATCATCTCCGCCATCGCCCCCTCCACCGGCGGCTTCCTGAGCCCCGTGGTCTTCACCAATCTCACCAACGCCCTGGTGCCGGATTCCACCGCTTTCCGCTACCGCTTCGTGGCCGGCTGCGCTTTTGTCATTGCGGTGATCCTTTTCCTGCGCAACCGCTTCGCCAGGAGCAAGACGGCTGCCGCCGAATAAGCCGGAAAGAATCACGGGGCTGCATTCGCAGCCCCGTGTGTGCTTGTGCATTTATCCGGATATGGCGTGGATGCCGAAGCGGAAGCCGTAGCTGATGGCGGTCACGATAGCCCCGGCGATCAGGACCCCCAGGAAAATGGTGGGGATGCTGCGCTTGAGGCGGATGTCCAGCAGCGCGGCGATGAGGCTTCCCGTCCAGGCCCCGGTGCCCGGCAGGGGGATGGCCACAAAGAGCATCAGGCCCAAAATCTCGAATTGCCGCACCCGGTCGCTTTTCTTCATGGCCTTGGCCTCGATCCTGTCGATCAGGCCGTTCAGCTTCGCCCAGTGCTTCCGCAGAAATTCGAAGATGCGGCGGATAAAGAGGACGATGAAGGGCACCGGAAGCATATTGCCGATCACGGCGGCGACATACACCTGCCAGGCGGGCAGGCCCATACCGCAGCCCATGGGGATGGAGGCCCGCAGTTCGATCATGGGGACCATACTCACCAGCACGATCCACAGGAAATTCTTCAAAAGCGTCCTCCTTCCCTCAGATAAATCCTGAGGATTTTACCATAAGTTACCGGCAAAAGCAAGATTGGAACGCAAACAGAAGGGAGATCACATGATATGACAGCGATGAAAACGAGGACCGTCGACTGCGATGTGGCGATCATCGGCGCGGGCATCGCGGGCTGCGCCTCCGCCCAGAGCGCCGCCGAAGCGGGCGCAGAGGTGGTCGTGGTGGAAAGGGCCGGGAACATCACCGCCCACGGCCTGGACGTGGGCGCCATCGGCTCGAAGCTGCAGAAGGCCGCGGGGGTGGAGATCGACCCGCTGGACGCCGCGAGGCTCATCTACGCCTGGGGCCAGAGCAAGGCGAATTACGACCTGATCCGGGTCTACACCGACCGAAGCGGCAAGGTCATGGACCATTATATCGACCTGGCGGAGAAATACGGGCTGAAGGTGACCCTCAACGACTCCATGACCGCACGGCCCGACTGGAACGAGCTGGAGGACCGCTTCCGCATGTTCCGCACGGCCCACAACTTCGCCCCTGCGGACAAGCCCGCCGTCGTGGAGGACAAGGCCGCCATCCGCCATTTCGTGCGCATGCTGCGCAGGGACGCGGAGGCCCACGGGGCCCGCTTTCTTTTCCGCTGCACCCCGGAGAAGCTGACGAAGCTTGACGGGCGGATCACCGGCCTCACGGCGGTTACGGCGGAGGGCGAAAAACTCCGCATCCGGGCGCGGAGGGGCGTCATCCTGGCGACCGGCGGCATCACCGACAACAAGGAGCTGCTGGAAAAATACTGCCCCGAAGCACTGCGGGCGGACAAAAACGAATACTACCCCAAGGGCGGCAACGACGGCAGCGGCCTGATGCTGGCAAAAGCTGTGGGCGCGGCATGGACCCGCTCCGGCGCGGTGCCCGTCATCCACCCCGTAAACTTCACCCCTCTGGGCCTCGGCATCCAGACCAGCTGGCTCACCGTGAACCGGGAGGGACGGCGCTTCAGCTGCGAGATGGGCTTTGAGCCCATCGTCACCAACGCGAGGCTGAACGCCCCCGGCAACGTGGCCTGGGCGGTGTTCGACGCTAACTATGCCAAAAACGTGAAGAAGCAGGAGCCCCACAAGGCAGCGTATCTCCTGCCCGGCCTGGAGGAGAAGATGGAGGCCGCCGTGGCCGCCGGGGAGTATCTGCGCGCGGACACGCTGGAGGAGCTGGCAGAGAAAATCGGCGTGCCTCCCAAGGCGCTCGAGGAAACGGTGAAGCGCTACAACGGCTGGTGCCGCGCCGGAGAGGACAAGGATTTCGGCGTGCCCAAGCGCTTCCTCAGCAGCGTCACGAAAGCGCCCTTCTATGCGGGCAAGGTCAGTGCATGGCTGCTGAACGTGGGCTACGGCGTCCACGTCAACGCCGATTCCCAGGTGCTGACGGAGTCCGACGAGCCCATCGGCGGGCTCTTTGCCGTGGGCAATATGCAGGGGGATTTCTTCGCCAACTCCTATCCCGTCACCTGCCCCGGCTCCAACCACGGGCGGGCCGTCCTTTTCGGTCACCTGGTGGGCGGCGCCCTGGCGAAGGGAAAGACCCTCAGCGGGAAAGAGGCTTGAATACTCGTCTCTCGTCCATCGTCTCTCGTAAACCCCCGCCGGGGATCCGACGGGGGCTTTTCGCTCCTGCGGGAGCGACCTTCTTTCGCTGCGCGGCGAAAGAAGGCAAAGACGCGCCCGGGGAACCATTCCATAAAGGTTCCCCGGGACCCCTCCTCACGGCCAAGGGGGCTCCGCCCCCATTGGATCCCCCACTTTTGGACGAGGAACGGGGGCTTGCGGGGGACGGGAGTTTTCGCTCTGCGGCGGGGTCGGACCTCTCAGGCGCTTCGCGCCAGCTCCCCTTTCAGGGGAGCCTTGTGTCATAGGGGACTATCCCTGATGACAGGTGTATTCGTGAACAAAAGGAGGCTTTTCGGCCTGTGACTGAACGAAGCCATATAACGATTCTGCGAGAATTATTATCGGAACTTTCTATCGCGGATAGTAGTCGTATTTTGGATGCAGGAAGCGGCAAGACCAGTCTGTCCACCATCATTTCCTGTTTCCCGAAAGCAAGCGTGGATGCTATTGTATATCCAGGCGATGAGCGTAAAATCAACACGATTAGAAAGATGCAGTCTGACAAGGTAAATGTGGTAGAGCTGGATATTTGTGATACTCCTATTCCCGCTCATTACGATCTGGTTGTGGCCCATTTGCTCCTTGGGGAAGCAAGCAAATTCGGCAACGCTTTTCAGGCCCTGTTGCAAAATGTGCTTTCCATACAAAGCCGATACTACATCATTATCGACTATCTGGAGGACCCGAAGGTAGATGCTGATGCAATTCGCACATATTGCGATTCTGTAGATATGAAAGTACGAAAATATATTTGTGCGGAAAACTCGGAGCCGCAGGTTTGGGATGATTTTATCGGGACACATAACTTCGGATTTCTGATAGAACGCTACAACACAGGGGACGGTTAACGCGAAAACAGCTTTTCCCCGTCCTCTCCGGGAGGCAGTGTCATCAACTTAAGCATAAAGCCTCCCCTTACCGTCATGCTCACACTGGCTGTGGCAATCCGTTACCCCGTCCAAGCCCCCGTCTCTCGTCCACCGTCCTTCGTCTCTCGTCCTTCGTCTCTCGTCCTTCGTCTCTCGTCCTTCGTCTCTCGTCCTTCGTCTCTCGTCCTTCGTCTCTCGTCCCCCGTAAACTCCGGGGGATCTCAAGGGGGCCGCAGCCCCCTGGCCGATGGGGAAGGATTCCAAAGGGAACCGCCTTCGGGATAGGTTCCCTTTGGCGTTT
>JAEEGK010016163.1_pt1 | contig 16447 bp, 11 predicted proteins | sample 8958771 | NCBI WGS metagenome assembly JAEEGK01 (sample SAMN16246547, study PRJNA631951) | gut metagenome | biome: gut microbiome; feature: rumen; material: SC-attached | host: Bos | place: Iran: Karaj | collected 2018-10 | reverse complement strand
GTAAGGGCGTTCGTCGAGAGGTGGCTATTCCCCATCTACTCTTATCATTATGAGGATGGTAAACCGAAGGTATGCAGGGATAAGGTGATACCCTGTGGTATGATCTACACCATGAATCTGTCGGAGGAGATGTACAAGGACTGGAATTACGCTCAGATACTGAAGGAGACGCCTTCCTCTATGGAACTGATCATGGGATACTGCGAGACGCTGAACATCTTCAATACGTATCAGTTCAAGGACTATTCTCGCTACGACCTCACTCTTTTCAATGAAGAGGATAAGAGGGCATACCGCGACAGCCATTTCGAGACGGATCTCAAGTACTCCTATGAACTGGGTGTGAGGATCGCCAAAAAGGCAAAGGATGCGTGACCGATCCAAACAGTACATTTCACCGACTGGTGAATCTGAAAACCGGTGGTGTCTTCCCTAGGCGGATTTTCGTTATTGATAAATTATTAGGCATGCCTAAATCTTATTAACTTAAAGTATTATGACCGTGCATGAAAGAGAAAGTCTCAATCGAGAAAGGAAGCGTCCAGGAAACTCTGATGTTTCCTTTGTTCGGGAGATATAAGGCTAATAAGAGATATCCCCGTCTGTTCAAGGATACGACAGCTAAGACGATCATAGACCGCATAGATTACGACATCGAGCAGGCAGATATGGGCAAAGGGCCCCAGTTGGTCTATGGTATGAGGCAGGACATCACAGAGAGGATGGCCAGGAGATTCCTCAATGAACATCCTGATGCACTGGTCATCAACATCGGATGCGGTCTGGACACCATTTTCGATCATATAGACAACGGGAGATGTCGCTTTGCGAATGTGGATTTCCCCGAGGTAATAGAATTCAGGACCAGACTGTTCGAACACAGGGACAGAACGGTAAACATAGGCATGGACGCTAATGACCACAACTGGATGGATTTCGTAGGATACAACGAAGGGGACAGTGTATTCATCATGAGCTGCGGCATATTGTTCTATTTCCAAAGGGAGGATGTTCAGAGGCTCATAGATGCGATCGGCAGGAGGTTCCCGGGTGCTGTGATGTGCTTCGATTATGAGAACGCAAAGATGCTGGAACGTTCCAACAGGGCCGTCAGGAAGACAGGCAACAAGGGTGCTTACATGCCCTTCAGCATGGAGGACGGCAAGAAGGAGATCATGGCATTTTCTGATACTGTGGAATCCGTAACGGTCCTGGAGCGCCTTCCTGAGGATTACAACTGCATCCCGCTGTTCTTCAGGTGGTATTTCAAAAGGTGTCTTAGGACAGGGTCGATGACATTCGCAGAAGTGAGATTCAAAGGCTGAAAGACCCGGATCCTATCCCGAACCGATCTGCCTCTAAGTAACGCAGACATTATATTGTTCGGTTGGATTAGCATCATCTAGCATTCTGGCAACCCATCTGAAGGAATCGTGATGCACAAATCCGTACCGAACATACTGTCAACCTCAAGGATCATCCTTTCCCTGTCGATCCTGCTGTTCACTCCGATGACTCCGGGTTATTTCATCGTCATAGCACTCTGCGGGATAACGGACTTCTTGGACGGGTACACTGCCAGGAAATACAATCTGGTAAGTGAGCACGGAAGCCACCTGGACAGTTTGGGGGACTTCACCTTTGCGGTATCGCTTGTGTTGGGTTTCATCATGTATTTTGATTGGGAACCGTGGATGATCGCATGGGCGGTATTGTTGGCAGGTACCCGTCTGGCAGCCATGATCATAGGTTACATCAGATACAAGAAGATCCCGTTCGTCCATTCCTACATCAACAAGACGGCAGGATTCATCATATTCTTCGTGCCCTTCATCATACCCTTCCTGGGATTCACCCTGACGTTCATACTGTTCTGCTCGCTCTATACCCTGTCGAGCATCGAGTATGTCTTGATCAACTCATTCAGCAGGGAGTACAGGGCCGATTTCACCAGCATCCTGCTGGAGAGGCCGTGATCCCAGATCGGCCGGATCCTTCTTTGTCGAGTCCAGTTTGGCGACAGTTAATGTAATCGAAGGGCCTTAGACCTGGTATGGAAGACGGAAGATTGGACCCGGAACTGAGAGATTTGCTGGAGCGGCTGAATTCAGGACAGATCATAGGTCCGGACAGCAACGGGCAGAGCGTTCTTAGGAGATACGCCAGAGAGGCGCAGATGGTGACTGCGAAGATAAACACGGGATTCCATGAGGAGGCAGAGCTCAGGACCATGGTATCCGAGCTTATCGGGAAGGACGTTCCGGATGACTTCTGTTTGTTCCCTCCCATCTATGCGGATTTCGGTAAGAACATCACCATAGGGAAAGGCGTCTTCATCAACTCGGGCTGCTGCTTCCAGGACCAGGGCGGGATAACGATCGGGGATGGCTGTTTCATCGGACATCAGGTCGTCTTCGCCACCATCGATCACGACCTCAATCCAGAGAAGAGGAATGAGTATCACACGGCCCCGATAGTTCTCGAGAAGAATGTGTGGATAGGCTCACATTCAACCATTCTGAAAGGTGTAACGATCGGCGAGGGTTCGGTGGTTGCCGCTGGTGCTGTCGTCACGAAGGACGTTCCTCCTATGACCGTGGTGGCAGGAGTGCCTGCAAAGGTTATGCGCAGGATCGAGTGACACTCAGAACAGGATGGAATCATCCACTTCGAATGTGGCGAACAACACTGCTTTGCCGCTCAGCTTCACCCTGTCGCCGATTCTCTCGACCTTGACGGTCCCACCGCGTTTAGAGACTTGGCGGGCGACCATGCTGCTCTTCCCCAGTTTCTTGCTCCAGAAATCTATCAGGCTGCAATGCATAGAACCGCATACGGGGTCCTCATCCACATTCAGTTTGGGCCAGAATGCTCTGGAAACGAAATCGAACCCATCGTATCCGGGAGCGGTAACGAACAATCCGAGACCATCCTTTAGTTCCTTCACCTTTCCCATGTCTGGATTGAGGTTGATGACATCGTCTGCAGTCTCCAGGAGCAGTATCGGATCCCTGTATCCGATGGCGGCCTCGACTACCCCGCACCCTATCGCATCGGAGAAGTCCTTAGAGACATCGATGGGACGTGTCTCTATCAAGGGGAAATCCATGGAATACTCGTCCCCGTTCCTGGTCACAGTAAGGATTCCGCTTGCGGTCCTGAAGCTTATCCGGGATGCTTTTGGTTCGAAGTAATTCAGGATGACGAATCCTGTGGCTAGGGTAGCATGGCCGCACAGGTCGATCTCTCCGCCAGGAGTGAACCATCTGAGTTCGTATTCGCCATCGGATCCGACCGCAAATGCCGTCTCGGACAGGTTGTTCTCTATGGCCAGTTTCTTCATGACACTGTCCGTAAACGGTCTTTCAGATACGCAGACGGCGGCTGGGTTACCCGAGAACGGCCGGTCGGTGAAGGCATCGACCTGATACATCTTCATGCGGCGGTGAACGCTATTCACCTATATATTCAGTAGGTGATTGCGATTATCAATCAATAGATCTCCTGTTCCTGTCGTCATGATCAGGAGGAAAAGAAAGTGACCATCATATCAACTGACTGTGGGATGGGAACCGATATAATCAATCGATGAGATTTGTTCTTGATGAACAGACCTTATACAACGCTGTTGGCAATCACGGCAGTATCCACATTGGTGGTGGCTGCCCTGGTTCTGATAGTTCCAGATCACACTGGTGAGTTGAGGACAGATCTGGAGGTCGGAGATTATTATGTCTTGCATACCGCCGTCGGGAATGTCGATATCAAATATCAGATTGAAGAAATAAGGGACGATGGGACCCTGTATGTAGAAATCCAGATGACTGGTGAGGGGACGACGCATGTTGAGGCCACCCCGGAACAATATCTAAGTCAGATATATTTCGAGAATAAGAGCGATGTTAATAAAATGAACAAGAGGGCAATCATAGAGACCGAGTATGGTGAGCGCATCTGTTCGCTGTACAAGACGGACATGAGCGAATACTGGGTGGATTCCCACAATATCATTTTCAAATCCTTCGTAGGCGGCGTCTACAAGGAATTGACGGATTGTACTCTGATCATACAATGAAGTTCAGTAGCATGGGTGAGGGGCGATGGGATAGCCGTTAAACAAGGTTCAGAAAGAGATCTACACCGAGTGTCTGGTGGACAGCGGGTCCACACAATATAACCTTCCGATATTCGAGGAGTTGCTGGAGGGGATAGACCTCGATAGACTGGAATCGGCAATAAGGAAAGCGGTCTCAGCACATCCAGGTTTGTCGTCCAGATTCCATGTTGATGATAAAGGTGAGATGGTCCAGGAACTCAATGACGACATCGATCTTCAGTGTATCGATGCGGAAGAGTTCGATGTGAAGGGATTGATCGAACCGTTCGATCTCGGTAAAGGCACATGCAGATTCCGTATCATAAGGACAAAGACCGCCAGATATCTGTTCATGGATATTCACCACATCGTGGCCGATGGAACCTCCCTCAGGATTCTTGCAAGGGACATAGGGAATGCCTATGACGGCAGGCCGTTGGCAAAGGAGAAGTGCATACCGATATCAAAAGAAGGAACAGCCTATGACTGGGCGTTCCACGATTCGGTGTTCGGAGCAGTGGAGGCTGCATCGTTCCCTCTGCGCGACGTCTATTCCGACGCGCCTTCCAAAGCGGTCAAAAGGGTGGAGTTCGGAACAGATGCGGAACGTTTGAGGAGGTTCTACAAGGATAACGGATTCAGCAGGACCGCGTATCTCGCGACCGCATTCGGATACGCCCTTGATTGCATGGACCCGAGGGGCCGTGCATATTTTGGATTGCTTCAGAGCGGAAGGACAGAGGATACATCGGATGCCGTCGCATCGCTGGCGCATACGGTTCCGTTCACGGTGTCGTTCGATGGTTCCCCGATAGCGGATGTGATGAAGGAGTCGCAAAGGATCATAGAAGGCTGCCGTCAGCACGATGTCGCGATGTCCGATTTCAACGCAAGATACGGGTTCTCCGCAGAGGCAGTATTCGCCTACCATAAAGACCTCAGAGATATCGAGATGATCAGCGGACATGATTCCTCTCCGAAGATCCTCAGCGAGTATCTGTCGCCCGCCCCGGAGAAGATAAGATTCGAACTCTGCGACAAGGACGACGGGTTTGCATTGCTGGTCACCTACCGCACCGATTACTACACAGAGGGGATGATCGATTCTTTGATATCTATCTTCATCAGAATGGTGGATGCTGCATCCGTCGAGTCGGGATTCGAGGACATAGATATCACGGACAAGGCTTCCGCTCTTCAGTTGGATTCGTTCAACGATACGGATTCGGATAAGGACCTCAGTGAGGCTCCCATAGAGATAATCGAGGAGAGGATGTCCGACCGTAAGGATTCGGTCGCTGTCATCTTCAAGGACGTTTCCCTGACCTACGGGGACTTGGACGACGTCTCGGGAAGGATCGCATCGTACGTCTCCGGCAAGGGGATAGGGTGCGATGAGTTCGTAGCTGTCCTAGTGAACCGCAGCGAGAGATTCGTCACAACCTCTGTAGGTATTCTGAGAGCGGGCGCCGCCTATCAGCCATTGGATCCCTCCTATCCGAAGGAGAGATTGAACTTCATGGTGAAGGATTCCGGAGCGAAACTCGTCATCGCCGACAGGGATCTTGCAGAACTCATCGATGAGTACGAGGGCGAATTCCTCTTCACGGATCAGATCGAAGCCCTTCCGCCGGGCGAGATTAAAGCGGAGCACAGGCCGAGCGATGCGTTCACGATCCTGTACACATCAGGTACCACGGGAACCCCCAAGGGATGCATACTGGAGAACGGCAACCTCTCTCATTTCATAGATTATCATTCCAAGACGATGGGGTTCGGTCCGGATTCGAGGGTCGCAACATACGCTAGCTTCGGATTCGATGCCAACATGATGGATGTCTTCACGACCCTGTGCAACGGAGCAAGGCTGTACATCCTGCCCGAGGAGATCAGATTGGACATCACGGCGATGGACCGCTATTTCATCGACAACGAGATAACATCATCGATGATGACGACACAGGTCGGGAGACAGTTCATCACGATGACCGAATGCAGGACCCTGAAATACTTCTTGGTCGGAGGGGAGAAGCTTGTGCCGGTCAAGGCACCGGATTGGATCAAGCTGATAAACGCTTACGGACCGACCGAAACGACGGTCTATGTGCTCTCAGATATTGTCGTTGATGATAATCCGCTATGCCCGATAGGGAGGCCGAATGACAATACAAAGGCCTACATCATCGACAAGAGGATGCGTAAGGTCCCTGTCGGGGTGCCCGGGGAACTGATGGTCGCTGGGCCGCAGGTGTCCAGAGGATATCTCAACAGGCCCGATAAGACTGCAGAAGTGTTCATAAGGAATCCATTCAGCAAGGATAGGAAGTATTCGAGGGCATACCGTACGGGTGATGTGGTCCGCTGGCTTCCCGATGGCAGGATCGAGTTCATAGGCAGGAACGACGGCCAGGTTAAGGTCAGGGGATTCAGGATCGAGCTGACCGAAGTGGAGAGCGTCATACGCAAATATCCCAGCATCGAGGATGCCACCGTGGTGGCATTCGACGCACCTTCCGGAGGCAAGTTCATCGCAGCGTATGTCGTATCAAAGGAGAAGATAGACATAAAGGCCTTGCACGAATTCATAGGTTCGATCAAACCGCCCTACATGATCCCGGCGGTCACCATGCAGATCGACTCCATACCCCTGAACGTGAACAGTAAGGTGGACAGGCGCAAGCTCCCGAAACCTGTGTTCGAATCTCAGGACGATACGAAGCCCGAGAACGATGTGCAGCAGAGGATATTCGATGTCGTATCCGGCATCATCGGGACCGAATCATTCGGTATCGACACCGACCTGCATTCGGTCGGTCTGACATCGGTCACATCGATCCGCCTCAGCGTGTTGCTCTCAAAGGAATTCTCCGTGGATATGGCGATCACAGAGCTGAAAGACGAATGCACGGTCAGGGCCTTGGAAACGCTGATCTCAGGCAAATCGGGACATGAGGAGCTGGAGATCCTGGAAGAATATCCGCTGTCGAAGAATCAGGAAGGTCTATTCATAGACTGCATAGCGAATCCGGAGTCCACGATCTACAACATCCCCTTACTCCTCAAGTTATCCGATTCTGTGGATACGGAGAAGCTCAAAAGCGCCATAGTGTCTGCGGTGGATGCGCATTCACACATCAAGGCGCGCATCTTCACTGACAGCAAAGGGAACGCGGTTCAGAAGAGGATGGATGACGATCCGTTCACGACCGACGATATCGAAGTGATAAAGGCCGACAGCATCGACGACGTCATCGGATCGCTCATAAGACCATTCGAGATCATCGGAGGAAGATTGTTCCGTTTCGCGGTCATAGGGACGAAGGCAGGCAACTACCTCTTCGCCGACATACACCACCTATACATGGACGGGACCTCCATGAACATCTTCCTGGAATCCGTCACAGATGCATATCTCGGCAAAGAACTTCAGAAGGAATCCTTCACAGGGTTCGATCTGGCGCTTGTCGGATTGAGGAGGAGGACCCCCGAGGCCCTGGATTCGGACAAGAAATACTATGACGAATTGCTCGGAGGATGCGAGACGGATATCCTGCCGAGGACGGATCTGTATGAGAAGGGTAAGGGTCTAGGCTCCTATTCCTTCGATGGCATGTCCGTCGAGAGGATAGAGGAATTCTGCAAGGGCAACAAGATCACCATGAACGCCTACATGTGCTCGGCATTGGGGATCGTGCTGTCCAAGTTCTGCGGTACCGATGAGCCCGTATTCACCACCGTGTACAGCGGAAGGAACGATTCACGCACGGTCGACACGGTCGGTATGCTGGTCAGGACCATGCCCATGATCTGCAGGATAAAAGGTTCTACAGCTGAGTATGCTGGTACAGTAGCAAGGACAATCATGGACAACATGTCGCATGACATCCTATCGTTCCCGGAGATATGCAGCGAATACGGCTTCCGTCCAGACATACTGTTCGTCTATCAGGGCGATATGTTCGCATTCGACAGTTTGTGCGGCGAACCTTCGGAATCGATATTGATCAACGGCGATGTGGCGAAGAGCCCGATAACCTATTCGATGTGGATAGTCAACGGCCGCATACGCCACATCTGCGAGTATGACAAGGCGATCTTCAGCGAGGCATTCATCAGCAGTTTCGTCCACGCGTTCGATGTCGCGATAGGACAGATGCTGGAGCATGACGATCCCAGGGACATGGACCTGTCCGATCCGGACACTCTCAGGAAGATAGAATCCTTCAACGATACGGTCGTGTAGCAGGACCTCTCCGTCTCACCGATATCTCTGATAGAGGGATTCATGAGGAAGTGTCCCGATAAGGCGGCCGTAGTGTTCCGTGAGACAACGGTTACGTACAGGCAGATGGACTCGGCCTCGGACGGCATCGCGGCATTGATCCAATCCAAGGGACTGGGGAAGGAGGATTTCATCTCGATCTTGGTTCACCGTAACGAGTTCATTGCGGTCGCAACGGTCGGAGTCCTGAGGGCAGGAGCGGCCTATCAGCCTCTGGACCCATCGTATCCCCAGGAAAGGCTGAACTTCATGGTGAAGGATTCTGGTGCGAAGCTGGTAATCGCAGACCGCGACCTCATCGGACTCATCGATGAGTATCACGGGGATGTCCTGTTCACCGATGAGATCGGATCTTTGGAAGGGAAGCACGAGCCTGTTGTGATGGAGCCCCATGATGCCTTCACCATATTGTATACTTCAGGGACCACCGGTACTCCCAAGGGATGCATCCTCGAGAACCGTAACATAATGTCCACAGTGAATCACTACACAAGGAATCTGGAGGGGTCAGAATCGATCCGTACCGCATCTTACGCGAGCTTCGGATTCGATGCCAACATGATGGATATCTTCGTCACCCTGTGCAACGGAGGTACCCTCTACGTCATCCCAGAGGATATGAGGCTTGACCTTCCGCAGGTCGATCGCTATTTCATCGAGAACAAGATCACACACGGATTCATGACTACGCAGGTGGGAAGGCAGTTCGTCTCGATGACCAGGTGCCGTACGCTGAAGCATTTCCTGGTCGGAGGGGAGAAGCTTGTGCCTGTCGTGCCTACGGATTGGGTGGATTTCGTCAACATCTACGGTCCGACGGAGACCTCGGTTTTCGTGCTCACATCCCATGTCAAGGATGACAACCCTCTGTGTCCAATCGGAAGGCCCAATGACAACACCAAAGTGTATATTGTAGATGGCAGCGGTCATCAGCTCCCAATAGGGGCCGTCGGTGAACTTTACATCGCCGGACCGCAGGTCTCGAGAGGATATCTCAACAGGCCCGATAAGACTTCAGAAGTGTTCATAAGGAACCCCTTCTCCGACGACCCGGATTACACCAATGCATACCGTACGGGGGACATAGTCCGCTGGCTGCCGGATGGGAATGTGGAGTACATCGGCAGAAGGGACGGGCAGGTGAAGATCAGAGGATTCAGGGTCGAGCTCACGGAGATCGAGAAGGTCATCCGTGAATACGAGGGCATCAAGGATGCAACCGTAGCGGCGTTCGATTCTCCTGCAGGAGGCAAGTTCCTCGCCGCATACGTGGTATCGGATTCCGAGATCGATGTGGAGGATCTCCACGCTTTCATCGGAGCAAGGAAGCCTCCGTACATGGTCCCGTCGGTGACCATGCAGATCCCGAGGATACCGCTCAATGTCAACAGTAAGGTGGACAGGAGGAAGCTCCCTGTTCCCACCCCGTCGGGAAGGAATGCAGGACTGATGCCGTCCAATGAGATGGAGAAAAAACTATGCGACATTTTCGCCGACGTGTTGGGGTTGGAAGAGGTCTTCGCCGACGACAGTTTCTTCGCCATCGGAGGTACCTCGATTTCGGCATCGAAGCTCGTCGTGAGCTGTATGAATAACGGGATCCCCCTTGTATACAAGAACGTGTTCGACAACCCCACTCCGAAGGCTCTTGCGGAATTCCTCAAAGGATACTCCAACAAGCAGGTGGAGAGGAAGGAGATTGTCAGAAAGGATTCGGGAGTGCTCGCATACAACGTGCCCGAGAACCTTGACGAGATATCCCGCAAACCGATAGGAGACGTACTGCTGGCAGGAGCGACCGGATTCCTCGGTATCCATGTGCTCAAGGAGGTCATAGACCTCGGCGAGGGTTCGGTAACCTGTCTGATACGCGGCAACAAGAAGCAGTCCGCAGAGGACAGGTTGAAGACCATGTTGATGTACTATTTCGGAGGAAGCATAGACGAATCCGCGATAGGTCGCATCAAGGTGATTGAGGCGGACATCACCGATCATGATTTGGTGGATGTGCTCTCTAAAGAACACATAGATACGATAATCAATTGCGCCGCGATAGTGAAGCATTTCGCATTCGACGATACGATAGAGAACGTCAACCACTACGGTGTCAAGAACCTCATAGAAGTAGCGCTCGACCATGATGCGGTATTGATGCATACATCGACGCTCAGTGTCGCAGGAGAATCCGTCAACGACAGCATCCCCGAGAATGTGCTGCTCAGGGAGGACATGCTCGACTTCGGTCAGGACCTTGAGAACAAGTACGTGCATTCCAAGTTCATGGGTGAGAAGGAGATCATCGATTCCATAGAGAAGGACGGATTGAAAGGGAAGATATTCCGCGCAGGAAATCTGATGAGCAGGGAATCGGACGGAGAATTCCAGATCAACTTCGCCACCAATTCTTTCATGCGTTCGATCAGGTCGTATGTGCTCCTAGGCTGCTACCCGGTCGAGGATCTCGATGCGGAAGCGGAATTCTCTCCGATAGACATGACCGCCAAAGCACTTGTAACGCTCGCAGGCACACCGGAGAAGTTCACCGTGTTCAACGGGAACAATCCCCATTGCGTACACATGTACAACGTCATCGATGTCCTCCGCAAGAACGGATTCGAAATAAGGATCGTAGGAAGGGATGAGTTCAACAAAGTGTTCGCAGAGAAACTCAAGGACGAGAAGGTCGCGGAAGAGATATCGGGACTGATCTCGTACATGGGCAACAACGGCGAGACCAGGAGACAGATCGGCAGCGACAACAGGTACACGGTCAAGGCACTTTACAGGCTCGGATTCTCCTGGCCTATCATAGACATCGACTACATAGACAGGGCGATAAGGTCCCTCGAGACTTTCAGATTCTTCGGGAACAGGAAATGACATCTACAACAGAGAACGGGAATGCGAGGCTTTCGCAGGTCATCCGCAGCAACGACAAAGAGGTCGACAGAGTAGTCGTTACCTTCTGTGCAGCAGTATCGGTAGTCCTTCTCATCCTGTACATCTATACGAGGATGGGCGGTATCGGTATCGCGGATAACGTCAGTGTCTCCGCCTACATCCTGGCTGACGAGGTCATGATCCTCGCTGCGGTGGTCATCTATTGCATGGCCAAGCAGGACGCGGTATGGCCAAGGTTCGTCTACATAGGGGTGCTCATGGTCACGGCCATGGTCATCAGTTCTGTCCTATCCTTATCTTATCTGATCTTCGCGATCCCGATAATGTTGGTCACCTCCTATTACCACAGGAAGCTGACCCTGCTCGTCGCCGTCATCGGTGCCTTGGTAATGTGCTTGGAACCTTTTGTATCATCATACATGGGTCAGATCGATCTAAACTATTGTACCCTGGATCCGTACAACGAGAGTGTCTTCATCATCTCCAGTACTCCTTTGGACGAGGCGGTGGCCAAACTGACCAGCTATGTTCTCCCATCCCTCCTGATCTATGTGGGGATGGCCATCCTCTCGACATGGGTAACCACCACGGGGCTGTCGCTCGTCAAGGACCGTACGGCGCTGGTGCAGAGCAGCATCGAGATGGAGCACGAGCTGAACATCGCATCAGACATACAGTTAGGGATGCTCCCGGATGATTTCCCCGATACGGATTCGTATTCTATCAAAGCCGTGATGAAACCGGCCAAGGACGTCGGAGGGGACTTCTACGACTTCATCAAGATAGGCAATTCGCAGATAGCGTTCCTCGTCGCCGACGTCTCCGGTAAAGGGGTTCCCGCAGCCCTGTTCATGGCAAGTGCAAGGACCCTCATACGCAACAATTTGAAGAACGGTATGACAGTGGACAGTGTCATGGACAGCACCAATGCAGAGTTGGTCCAATCCAACAGGGAGAAGCTGTTCGTCACCGTGTGGCTCGGGATGCTGGACACATCCACGGGAGTGCTGTCGTACGTGAACGCAGGCCACAACCCGCCGTTCATGATACACGCCGACGGTTCTATCGACAACATAGTCTCGAAACCCAACTTCGTCCTGGGAAGGAAGAAGGGAATCAGATACAAGGAGCACAGGATTCAACTAGCCCCCGGAGAGAAGATTTTCCTCTATACGGACGGCCTCACGGATTCCACGGACGTAAGCGGGAAGATGTTCAAAGAGGATCGCGTGAAGGAGGTCCTGTCATCATGCAATAACGCAGACAAGATCATCCCTGATATGATAGATGCAGTCGGTTCGTTCTCGAACGGGATGGAGCAGTTCGACGACATCACGATGCTCCTCGTGGATTTCAAGAAACTGAATGTTATCGAGTATTCGGAAGGAGAATGCTTCCCTGCCAATCCCGAAGGTCATGACAAGGCATTGCAGTACATCCGCAGCAGACTGCAGGAATACGGCTGTTCCGAGAAGGTGATGAAGGACATGGAGGTGTCCGCTTCCGAGATTTTCTCGAACATCGACATGTATGCCTACGAGGGCATCGAGAACGGAATGATCCGTATCTCGGCGGATGTCATCGACCGCATCGCAACGGTTATCTTCAAGGACGACGGGCCGGAATACAATCCTCTCGACAGATCGAATCCGGATGTCGAGAAGAGGGTCAGGGAGCACAAGATAGGCGGATTCGGGATATTCATCGTACGGAAGCTGATGGACGATGTCCGCTATGAGAGGAAAGACGATCAGAACGTACTCACAATAATGAAGGAGATCTGACAAGATGCAGATAGACACCAAGAAGGAAGGGGACAAACTCATCATCGCCCCCAAAGGGAACATAGACTACGTCACCGCACCCGAACTCGATGAGGCGGTCTCCAAGGTCGGGGATGACATCATGACCATAGAATTGGACATGTCCGAGGTACCGTACATCTCCTCGGCGGGACTGAGGGTGATCCTAAACGCGGATGAGATCATGCAGGACAGGAACGGGATCAAGCTGACCGGGGTCAACAACGATGTCAGGGCGATCCTCGAGATGACCGGATTCTACGACACTTTGGACATAGAATGATTCATTGCTTCATCACGGACTGTTCGCCTCTAGAAGATACGCAGCTGTTCAGCAGAGCGTATGCTCTCCTGTCGGAGGAGAGGAGGGAGAAGGCCGATTTCTACAGATTCCCTAAGGACAAGATGCTTAGCGTCGTCGCAGGACTGTACATAAAGCTCATCGAGCAATCTTATGGCAATGTGACGGCGGACGAGAAAGGAAAGCTCCATGCCGCCGGAGTAGAGTTCAACCTGTCCCATTCGGGCCATTACGTGGCTTTCGCCGTATCGGACCGTCCTGTAGGGGTCGACATAGAGGCTGTGGGCCGCAACATGGACATAGCCCGCAGGGTGATGACAGAAGAGGAGTACGAAGATTACATCGATACGGTGGAAGAGAAGGATCGCGAGGATGTATTCATCAGGATGTGGACCGCAAAAGAGAGCTACATGAAGGCACTCGGTCTCGGTTTCAGATTGGCACCGGAGACATTCAGGGTCCTTCACGGATACGAGCTGAGATCTCCTGACGAGACTATGAGGATACAGGAACTCTCTGCACCGGAACGCTATCATATATCCGTTTGTTCTGAGGATGTCGGATGTTCTGTCGCGTCCCTAGGAGTTGTAGAACTGATCGATGCCGATTCTATCAAAGATTTCCTCGATGAGAAAGGTGAGAATAAACAGAGGATTGAATGCTGATATTCGGTCATCATGCCGATGATTAACCGCTACAAATGTGGTGTCTTATTTTTAAGATAGTTTACCTTACGCATACCTATGTCGGGAGAAATTCTAACCTACGAGAATATTGACCCGCAGGTTCGTAAAAAGATCATGTATGGAATCGCACTCGCTATGCTTGTAGCGTGCTTCGACGGTTCCATAACGGCAACATGCGGTCCTGAGATCGGTAACTCGTTCAACAATACAAGCCTTCTACCGTGGCTTACGATGGGCTATCTGCTCTTCGAGACCATCATGATCCCGATCTCAGGTAAGCTCTCCGATCTCTACGGAAGAAAGAAGCTGCTGATGATCGGACTCATATTCTTCCTTCTGAGTTCCATCGTTGCTACCATCGGTATAAGCATGGAGATCATGGTCTGCGCCCGTGCCATCCAAGGTATGGCCGGAGGTATCATAATTCCAGTTTCCGCCGCTGTCATCGCGGACCTGTATGCCCCTGAGGAGAGGGGGAAGATGCAGGGTGCCCTCGGTGCCCTGTTTGGTATCGGATTGGGTATCGGCCCTCTGATCGGAGGAGCGCTCGCAACCATGAGCATCGCAGGCATCCCTGGATGGCATTTCGCATTCGCGATCAACATCCCCATCCTTCTGGCAACGATCATAATGTGCAGGGAGGAGTTCCCAATGCCTGCCAATCTGCAGGTTAAGCCTGAGATAGACTTCAAAGGAATCGGTCTGATCACCTTGCTTCTGATCGTCTTCATCATCTATTTCCAGATGTTCGGAACGGCATTCGATGTCGTCAGTATTGAGTCGCTCGTGATGATCTTCGTCATGGTCGGACTCATCATCCTTCTCAGCAGAGTAGAATCCAAGGCCGCCGAACCCATCATCGCACCCCATGTGCTGAAGAACCCCACCGTCAGGTCGGCATCCTTGTTGCTGTTCCTGCTCGGATTCTCGATGATCGGTGACGAACTGTTCACATCGATGTTCCTGCAGAAGGTCGAAGGATACAGCGCCATCAACGCCGGACTTTTCATGCTGTGCATGATCATCGGTATGGCCATCACTTCAGCCATCGCTGGAAGCAAGGTCGAGAAGACAGGATACAAACCTTGGATCTTCGCAGGACCGGTCCTGATGGCCCTCGGAATGATGGGAATGTCCTTCATCACCGAATTCTCCGTACCTCAGTTGGCGATCTCGGAGTTCGTATTCGGTCTCGGTGTGGGATGTCTCATGGCATCGCTGATGGCCTGTGTGCAGAACAGCTGTGTGGATTCCGAAGTGGGAATGACCACCTCTGTCGTATCACTGTTCAGGAACATCGGTTCGACTATCGGTTCGAGCGTGTACACGATGTTGGTTGCCCTTGGTGTCAGTTACTACTCCATACAGGAGGGGATCACCCAATGGGCGAACGAAGGGGTAGGTATCTTGGAGCATCTGGGCGGATTGTTCGACGAACAAATCAAGTTCGTCTTCACCAATTCCGTAGCGGATGCTTTCGCCGTCGGTACCATAATCCTTATCGCGGCCGCAATAATCGGATATCGTTTCAAGATCGTCCACATGAGCAAGACCAAGGAGATCATCGATATCGAGAGCAAGGAATGAACATTTCATCGGCCCTTCGGGGCCTAAACCCTTGTGCGCCCAGCACACATGGTTGGAGTCCTCGGACTCCATCTACAAACTACTTTGTGGATTCTAGGAGGTGAAAGTCCTCTGCGGGCCCGAAGGAGGGAACCGCTAGTCGAAGGCAAGGCTGTGCCCGCGAGGGTCATGGCTGAAAGAGGCCTGAGACAAAACCCCGAGCCTACGTACAGAAACCGCATCCGAGGTCCTCCAGGGCGGATGACCTGGCAAGGAACAGGAAAGTCCGATATCCTTACGAAGCCCTGAAGATATATGCGGAGGATAATGGGGGGAAAGAGACCATGCATACCTGGGGAGGTCTCACTGCCCAGCCCCAAGAAAGGTGACCGCACATAGCGATGTGCGCGGGGACAGTGAGAAGTCAGCAGAGGCCATAGTACCGCAGAAGAGTGCCGAGAAAGGAGCTCTGGGAAGGGCCGAACGCTAGTTTACGACCCGCCGAGGGTGGAAGCGTGATGATGGAATGCCCAGTCAACGTAAAAGATTGAGAGACTACCTCAAGGCCAGAGGAATGGAAGTCCAGATGGCCGAAGACGGTGTTGACTTCACCATACGCGAAACATGGGGCGAGTTGGACGTACCCGACCTTATGGACCAGGTTCTCGCACGCGGGAACTTCGATCAAGCGGTCCGTCAGGTCGTGGCGAACAGTGGTGCGCCAGGCGTGGATGGGATGTCCACAGCCGAACTGCCCGGGTTCGTCGAGGAGCACTGGAACAGGATATACGACGAGCTGAGGGCGGGAAGGTA
>JAEEGK010016161.1_pt1 | contig 16447 bp, 8 predicted proteins | sample 8958771 | NCBI WGS metagenome assembly JAEEGK01 (sample SAMN16246547, study PRJNA631951) | gut metagenome | biome: gut microbiome; feature: rumen; material: SC-attached | host: Bos | place: Iran: Karaj | collected 2018-10 | reverse complement strand
CAACCTCTTGTCGGTAGGAGCTGTATATTCTTTAGGACTTTCCTCTGTTTTCGCCGTGTTCCTGTCCTTTTCAAACACAACAGTATCGTCTTCTATGATTATTCCAATCTTTTTAAAGAATTCCTGAAAGCTCTCTTTATCCTCAGAATCATCTTCTGTTATAGTTTCAAGGGGAATTTCTTGAGGAACGCAACCATTAAAGCCTGGAGAAGACGTATACTCACATCTACTTTCCCAGCAAATAACTCCATCTACCATTACTGGACCAAATGACATCTCACCATTTTTGGCATATGAACAAGTCTGATTTCCTGAAAGAATTCGCTGAACCATAGTAAATGGAATTGCTTCAAATACAACATAACGCCGACGAATATCATTAAGCAGTTTATTGCCTGTTATCTTCTCAGTGTATTTTCTATCCCTTCTGATATCAGGATCACTCCTGATGTATATATTTGAAGAAATACTGATATTAGACTTAATCATAATAATTATTCCTCAATATCTTTTAGGTCAGAATAAAATCTGAGTTTATTCATCTCATACTCTACCCGATAGCCATTGCCAATATATTCGTTTTTTATGACAACCCTTGCAATCTGGTCTTTACCTATTCTTACCCAAAGATCAAATTTCTCATCCACATATCCCTTTGCATTGACGGAAATAGTAGCCTATAGGTTTTTGCCCGTAGAATAGGTAAAGATTAAGTGAGTGTCAAGAGTCTGTAGTCAAAGAGAACGAAATAGACTCGTCCTGTCTCCCACTTTATTGACATCTTTCTCAGGTAAAGAATAAGGTATTGTTTTAATAATAATTAATCTATCTAATAAATCAATTGGAATTCCATATGGAGATTTAATATCAGTTCCTCTTATTGTTGAAATTCCTCTATTTGTTGCAAAAATTACTATAGGTGCTAAAGGAGATTCTAATGCTTTATTTAAATATGTAAAACATTCTATATCTAACATATGTACTTCATCAATAAATAATACTCCAGGAACTAATTCTGCTATCCCATGATCAATATATTTATTAACTACTTTATTAATTTCAAATCTTAACTTATCTGTTATTTCTGTTTTCTTTGGTTTCATTATTTGACCCATCATTGACATGAAATCATGTCCTCCTTGTGGTCTAGCATTAGCAACATCTAAATCATGTAAAGTAACATCTTGTACAATTTCTTTTTTTTTATGTGGTTCTCCTTTAGGAATAGGAACATATTCTTCGGCTTCTAAATCGAATTCAGTAGCATAAGCATCACATCTCCCAACTCGTTTAACAGCTCCTGTTGAAGTTTCAATATAAATAATATCTCCAACAGTGACTTTCTCCTTTTGTAAATTTTCATACACAGTAGGATCTAATTTAATTTGTCTAGAACCTTTTGAAGTTTTTAAACCAATAGTAACAGATGCAATAGTTTTCCCATAACCACCATTAGGATCATCAGTTTCTTCAGGAGTAATTTCAGTGACTTCACCTTCCCAAACTTCTTTATTTTCCTTAATACGTAATCCAATGGCTCTTCTGAAATTTTCCATTAAAATTTCAGTTTTCTTAATTTCTGATGAATAAACTTCTGAACCTACCATTAAACAAAAGGGAACTTTAGGTCCTAATTCTTGTGATATACCTAATGCTAATGCTGTCTTTCCAGTTCCAGGAGGACCTGCGAATAAAAGCGCTTTTCCTGCCATTTTTTTTGATTTTATTAATTCTACTACTATTCCTGATGCTTGACGAGCATCCATTTGTCCTACTAAACCACATGATATTTCTTGAGGTTTACCTTCTTTGTCTAATCCTAATCCTTTTATGTGACTGTGGGCACTTATTCTCTGAGTTCGAGTTGTTGATTTTACTTCTTGGATTTTGACACTCATTTTTTTAAATGAGAATTTAATTATTTTTTTTTCATTAAATATTTGGTTTTAATTTTTGTTCTAGAATTATTTGTTTTATTTCTTTTTAAATAAGGTTATTTTTATAAATAAATTGAATTAATAGCATTCTAATTAATTTACAATTTTAGGTAACAATAAATTAAAGATCAAAAGTTAAAAACTAAAAATAATTTTTGTTTAATTAGTTTAAAAAGTTATTTCATTATTATCAATAAATTGAAATAATTATTACTCAATTTTTAGAATTTAGGGGATAAAAAGTAATTAAAACTTATTTAAATAATTTAAATTTAAATTAATGAATTTATAAAAAATGACATATTTAAAGGCAATAATTTCTTTGAACAAGATGTTCTCATTAAAAAAATTGAAGAAAATGAGAAATATCAAACAAATAAAATACAGAAAAAATAATTTAAAACTTTAATCTTTGATGAAAACATCATTATAATATCAGTATTAGAAATAACAACGAACATAGGAAATAAATAAGAATTTCAATAAGTATTATTTTATTGTTTTTATACTATAATAGAATTTCTAAGAGAAATTTAAAAAAATTCCATTTTTAATTCTATTAAAATGATACTTATTCTTTTTTTATTAAGATGATATACAACTTAAGGTTTTTTCACCATTCAACAGTATTAATGTAATATCAGAATATAATTGGACATATATATTGTTTTATTTTATGATTTTTTTAAGGAACTTCTTTAAAGTGATTTAATTATATTCATCTTCTATCTAATAAGAAATTAATATTATTCTTTGTATTTTAAAAATATAATTCTTTTTGAGTTTGGGAAAAGGTTTTTACGCTTTTTTCTTCAACTTTCTATTTTCTATTTCAATAAATGGATTTTTATATTTTTGGATGTTGAATTTTATTTCAATTTTATTGAATTATTTTTTGATTTTTTATTTATTTTAAAAGTTTTTTAATATACCTTAATATATAATAATTAATTGAAAGTTTTTTAATTAATATCTGGAATTTTCTTTTTTTCTATAGTGTTACAAAACTCTATTATAGAATCAAAAGTTTGGAAGTTTTTGTTTTGTATTTGTTGAAGAGTTTTTTCTTTAATATTTTCATCATCTATATACTTAAATAGATATTTTTCATATAAAATTAAAAATTGTTCAATGTTATCTTTCACTGATTTTAATTCGTTTTCATTATTATCATAAAAATTAATATAATGTGAATAATCAGTAATTTTTGGAATGTAACCATAAGGATTATTATCTTCAAATAAAATAATATTTTGTAAAATTAAATGTCCATGAATATAACCTTTATCATTCAAATATTTTAATCCATCTATAATACATTTAATTAAAAATAAAAATTCTTCCAAAGAAATTTTTTTCTTTGTATTTAAATAATAATACAAATTTTCTTTAGGAGAATAATCACAAACAGGAAGAATATTATCACAATTTTGATAAACTCCAATAATCTTATTAACAAACTTATTATCTAAATTAATCATATCTTTATAATAATTAATAACATTATAAGTTCTTTTAAATTTTAATAAACTAGTCTTGTGTAATATTTTCAATCTAAAAATTTGTTTAGTAACTTTATTTCTAATTTTCATTGAAAAACCAAATTTTCCTCCATTGATACTATCTTCAAATAAATATTTAGATTCAATTGATGGTTCAATTTCACTTAAAGGAGTATTTTGAGGAAAATCAATAAAAGATTCTTTAATAGGATATTTTTGTTCTTTTCCAAATTGTGAATTTTCACATTGAATACAACCCATTTTACTTTATAATTAATATTAAAAATTAAAAATGTCTTTTTTTAGATGTTGTATAGGAAGTATTAATTATAATTTAGATGATTTAGATGAAACTAGTCAAATTCTTCCTAAAAAAGAAAAAAGAAATTTTGAAAATAAAGATGAATTATTTCCTGAAAATAATACTTTAATTTCATATGGTTTTATTCCTTATGGAAAATTTTTAGATTTAAATAAATTAATTGATAATTCGAAAATACAATTATTAGTCAAACAAATTTGTTTTGGGGAAAATCATAGTTTAATGTTAATTGAAAGTTTAAAAGATGATAAAATTAAAGAAACTTTTTTATTTGGGAATGGAGATAATACAAATGGGCAATTAGGCTTAGACTATTATCCCGGAAAAAAAAATGAATATGATGATTTTCAAGAAATTCAGTTATCTGATTTTATTAATATTGGATTATTTTTTTGGAATAAAATTAACTTTATTATTGATAATATTTGTGTTGGAAAAGACTTTTCTTTAGTATTAGTTAAATTTCCAGAATCTGAAAACAAAGATAATTTAAATATATATAGATTTCAAATTTCAAAAGAAGATAAATTTAATAAATCTTCAGAAAGAAAAAAAACTATCAACAAAGAAAATTTTAATTTTATAAAATTTGGAAATATTATTAAAATAAAAGCATTTAACGATAAAATTATATTATTGACATCTAAAAATTATCTAATGTTAAAAGGAATAAACTTCGATATGGAATTATACAAAGATTATAAAATAATACATCAATTAAAAGAAAATATAAAAGAAATAAGTTTAGGAATAAACTCATGTTTATTATTAACAAATACTAATCAAATTTTATGTTTTGGTCATAATGAATATAATGAATTTGGTATAACAGATTTTAAAGAAAATTTAATGATAAAAGGGAAATATTTTTTAAATGATTTCTTTGAAAAAAGAGGATTAAAAGTCAAAAAAATGCGTTCAGGAGCAAGACATACTTTAATATTATTAGATAATGGTGAATTATATGCTTTTGGTGATAATTGTGATAGGCAATGTATTGGATTTGAAAATTTCGTATATGAACCTAAAAAAATAGAATTTACTGAAAATTGCAAAATTATTGATATTGAATGTGGTTTTAATCATTCAATTGCAAAAAGTGATAAAGGGAAAATTTATGCTTGGGGTGATTCTGCTTATGGGAAATTAGGTTATAAAGAAAATAGAATTGATATTCCTTTTCCTACTGAAATTTCAGAGTTAAAAGTTAGAAATGTTATTAAAATATTTGCTGGTCCTTATCAAAGTGCATTTTTTTCTTCTGGAGGTATTTTACAATAGGAATATTAACTTATTTAAATTTTTATTTATTTTTAATTAAATTATTTAAATGAATTTCAATAATATTGGGTATTTAACTTTTAAAAAAGGATTATTTTATTATAATAATAAAAGAAATTTTCGAGATTTGAAAAAAAAAAATTTATGGGATAATACTGTTGGTTTTAATTTCAATTCAAGTAACAATAATATAATCAATGAAATTTATTATTTACGAAAAAATAATAAAAGTGAAAATGAATTTGATAATGGATTTATAAATTATTCTAAAAATAGATTACATAAATGCTATTTTCAAAAAATTTCAACATATAATTTTCCTAAAATAAAACATAATAGTGTTGATAATAAAATTAATTATGAAAGAAATAAACCTATTGGACAAAGTCTATTGAATAAAAGGAGAAATAAATTTTATAAAATAAATATAAAAAATATAACAAAAGAAAGTATTACAAGTAGTTTAGAAGATTTAAATTTAGGAATTAATAATAAATTTAAAAAAACAATTAAATCAAATTCAAGTATACATTTTTTGAAAAATGATGTTAATAAAGCTTGTAAAAACTTAACAGAAAGGAAATCTAATATAAAAAAAGAAAACAGTAAAATTAAAGAAATTTTTAAAGATAATAATGAAATTAAACAAAATTCAATTAAACAAACAAAAGATAAAATAATTGAACAAAAGGGAATAGAAAAAGAAAATTCAAATGATAAAAATTCATTTTTAAAGGAAACTTTAAAAATAATAAAATCAAATAGTTTTAAAAACTGTTTAAATCACAGTGAATCATTTAATCAAATATTTTCTAGACCGAAAGATTATGGAGAAAAAGTAGAAATTATAAGTAAAAAAAATCATAAAATATTTTCAGCAAATAATCAAGAAAAATACAAATCATCTTCGCAATTTTTTTCATCAAAATCATCTCCTAATATTAAAAATTTAATAAATAAAGTAATTGAAGAAAATAAAAAAGCAAATATTTTTAGAGATACAAGTTATTTTAATAATTTTGGTAAAGACTATGTTGAACATTTAAAAATAAAAAAAAAAAATTATTACATTAATAAAGAAAATTCAAAAGATTTTTTTAATGATAATAATAATAAAAATAAAGACAATAATAAAACATTAAATTGTTTAAAATTAATAATTATATCTCCTTTAGAATGGAAAAAACATGAAGAAATTTGGTCAAATTTAAATTTATTAACAATTTCTCCTGAATTAGAAAAAAATTTATTGCCCCCAAATGATAACGATGTAATAATAAGTTCTTATTTAATTTTATATCCAAAAATTCTTAATTTTTGTTCAATTAATAATATATTAAATAATAGAAAAAAAGAAAGAGATTATATCTCATTTAATATTGATGATAATATTATAAATCCAAAAAAAGAAATGAAAAAATGGAAAATGGCTTATAAAAGAGTTATTTTTAGATGGCATCCTGATAAATTACATCCTATTTTAAATGAAGTTAAATTAAGAGATGAAAATATAAAAAATAATTTAATTAAAAAATCCACTGTAATAATTAATAATATGAATAATCTTTTTAAAAATATAAATGAAATATTAGTTAAAATAATGAAAAATAAAAAATAAATAAATAATATTTTTAATTGTTTAAATTTTATTTAAATGGATAAAATCCAAATTTTTATAATATTAGGTTTATCATTATTATCGATTATTATTTTTCTTTTGATTGAATATATTTTATATTGTTTAATATATTATTGTGATTATATTGTGTTGTGTAAAATTTTTCATATCTATTCTATAAAACTTTTAAAATATTTATCAGTATTAATATTCTTAGGATTAAATATATTTTTAATTCAAATTTTTAGTTTATCATTTGTTTTTTTAATTGGTGGCTTGAATAAGCAATCAATATGTTATAATAATTTTAAAGTTTGGTTAACTCGTTTAATAAACAGATTAAGACAAATCAAATTAAGATGTGAAAGAAGAAATTTTTATGAATTTTCACATATTAAATATTTAAGAAATTTTAATGAAATATATAAAAATTTAAATTTACAAGGAATATCTTTTGAATTAAAACAATTTCAATTTGGAGATACATTAGAATTAACTTTACAGTTATTTGATAATTTAAGAAATGAAAATATAACAAATGAAAACTATAATGAATTATTTCATCAATTATTGAATAACATAAATAATCTAATAGATTTATTTCGTAAATATAAAGATTTAAATACTTTACAAGTATTTTTTAAATTTAAACATAAATCATTTTTGACTTTTCTTAGTAAAGAACTGTTAGATACTTTTCTTCCTCGAGAAACATTATATATTACAATTGAAAAAAATTTTGAAATAATTATTATTAAACCAAATAATGAATTATCAAATGAATTAGAAAAACAGTTAATAATATTTTGTGGACAAAATGCACTTTGTAGGGATCTTTATGCATTATATCAAGATAATATAAAATATTATCTTAAAAACCCAAATTCTACAATTCTTTTATGGGATTATCAAGGTTATGGAAGAAGAAAAGGATTTCCAACTTTTGATAATATTTATAAAGATGTTTTAAAATTAGCTAATTATATTAAAACAAATTATCAAGATTATAAATATATTATTCATGGAGTTAGTATAGGTGGATTTTCATCTGTGAAATTAAAAAAAGAATTAAATGAAGATAATTGTATTTTAATTGCTGATAGAACTTATTCTGATATTGATTATATTATTCAATTTGGGATTTCTTATTATTTAAAATTTGTTTATAATTTTCTTTTTCCTAAATTTTTTTTTCATTCATCAAATGTTGAAGATTATATTTTAATTAAAGGAAATAATAAAATGATATTTTATGATGAAAATGATTTGATTATTAATTATAATGCTAGTTTATTTATGGGAGTTAAACATCAATATTATAAAGAAATTGTATATCCTCAAATTATTAAATTATTAAAAAATGAACAAAAAATAAAAAATATTTTTAATATTTCTGAAATTATATTTAGTTCAGAAAGTTTAAAAAAAATAATGAATGAAATAAGTAATTTACCTTCAGATAGTTTTCAAGGATTTGAAGAATCTAATTTATTTTATATTTTAAAAAACCAAAATCTTAATTTAGATGATTTTATTTTAGATATTTTAATTTTAGCTTATCCATTAAATATTTATAAAGAAATAGACAATGAAAATATTAATATATTTTCTTTGTATGAAAAAATTCCATTCTTTTTTAAAAGAATATCAAATAAAATAAATTCAAATAATATTAAATTTTTTTTTTCCCAAATTTTATTTTATTTTATAAAATTGAATTTAAATACAAATATTTCTGATGATAATATTATTTCATTTGAATTTAATGAAAATACTCAATTTAATGTTAAGTTAAAAATTAAAGAATCAATATTTAATTATTTTGGAAGAGTCCATAGAATTTTTTGTGGTCATAATGGTACTTTAACAGAAAAAGATGAAGAATATTTATCTCGATATTTGACTCCATAAAATAATATATAAAAATAGATTAAAATATTTAAAATATTTAAAATAATTATTCTTAAATAATGTAAACTTTTATTTGAAAAAAAATATAATATTAATTTTATAAAAATTCTCTTTTTAATTTTTAAATATTTATTATAAATTTAGTTATATATCTTTTTACCATAATATAAGATTCTTTCGGATAAACTAATTAAAATAATTAATTTAATTGATAAAATTATTGTAATTTTTATTTAAAAATTTATTAATATTTATACAAATCCATTTAAATTTTTTTGCAATTTTATGAAGATCATAAAACAATTAATCATATTATTTGTTTTTTATCATTTTAATTTAAATTATTACTATAAAAATCAGGGAATAAAGGATTAGAATTGATGAATTCTTCAATAGTTTCACAAGGAATTCTTCTAATATTTTCAATTTTTGTTTCTTTCATCAATTTATTATTATTTTCTTTATGACATTCAGCAACATATTCAATATCAATTTTCTTAATTTTTTCAATAAAATGATTTTTATAAAATTCAATTAAACCTTCTTTAGTAATTTTATTTAATTCTTTTAATTGAACTTTTCTTCTATCAAACATATATGTATGTTCAACAACTTCAACTGCATTTCTTTTTAATTCTTCTTCTAAATTAGTATCTTTTTTTTTAAGATTTACAGCAACTGCATTGACATATTTTTTAAAATCATCATCACTTAATTTTTCAATTAATTTTAAACTTTCTTTAAAGAAATTTCTTATTCTACCAGAAATAAATTCTGGTTCTTTAACATTAGATTGAATTAAACCTAATAAACCCCAATTACCTCTTACACTTTTTTTTGTTAAAATTGCAACATAAGCTAAAGATTGTTTTGTTCTTAAATCATCATAAAATTCATCTTTTAAGATTTGTTCTATAACATATAAATACATTTTTTCGAATTCAGATAAATGACCACATTGATAAAAAGAATTAATTGAAGAGGATATTTCATTTGGATTAGGAGAATAAAAAGGGTAAATATAATTTGTTTTTTCATTTATATTTACTGCTCTTATATCTTGATATACACCTAATTGTTTATCTTCTTTATTTATATTTAATATTTCACATGCAATATCATTTAATTCAAAAGCATCTTCTTTTAATAAATTTCCTTGAATTAACCATTCTAATTTACAATTATTAAATAGATTATTTGAAAATTCTATTAAATCATTTATTGTTAATTCATTTTTATTTAATAAATCTAATTGCTTTTTTGCAGTTATTGATGGTGTTTTTATTACACAATCTAAATAATTATAACATACTAAATAATTATTTGCAAAATAATAATTGGTTTTTTTTTGCTTTAAATTTTCAATTCCAATTTTAAATTGTTCTTCTTTTTTACTATAGTCAATTTTTTTGAATTCTTCTAATATTATTTTAAAAGTGTTTTTCATTGAACTATTAAATCCATTTACAAGAAGTAAAAATTTATTCTGTGATATTGATAAAGAAAATTCAATAAGAGCTTCTTCTATCATATACATTGTTTCTCTTAATTCATTCTTAGCAATTTCTTCCATAATATCTGCAAGAATACTATTTTTGATATAATCATTTTTTGCAATATCTTTTTCTAAAGTTATTACTAATTGAATATATGCTTTTGGTCTTTTATATGTAACATCTTGTTTATACCAAATTTTACATTTTTCATTAGTAAATATATTTTCAGGATATTGTTTAATTTCCTTTGGTTCTTTTAATATATCTAAATTTTCAGGGAAAAATAAATTTTCAGGAGGATAATCTAAGGGATAATTACAAATCACATTATCAATTTCTTCTTGTGAAAAATTAAATTTTTCTTTAGTATATTTTGTTCCATACCATTTCTCAGTTAAATTACAATCTTTTTCAAATTCTTTTGAAAATAAATATATATTACAATTTTCTTGTTTCAATCCCATTAAATATTTTTTAATAACTTCTTCATTATATTCTTCAATTAAATAATTTCCTGTTAAAATATCTTCATTATTATAATCAAATAAGCTTTTACTATATAACTTACAATAATCCAATGGTAATTTTTTACTTTTAAAATCAAAATCAATTTGCTTTTTTTTTATATATTCATAAAAGAATCTTTTATTAATAGGTTTTCCCTGAATAATTTGAATATATTTGAAACATCTTAATATTACGTCTCTATAGTTTTTAAAACCTTTATTTGTCAAATTAATTTTAAAATAAAGAGATGAAAAAGTTTTTGCAGTACTTTCTCCTCCTACAAGGAAAGTTGTAATTAAATCATCTTTTGATAATGAAGAAATTAAAGTATTTGGGCCTTCATGACCGAATAAATTAGATAAATTTGATAAAGGTTTAATTTTATAATATTGAGATTGATCTTCTAAATTCCAATGCATTTGTATTTCGTATTTATCTTTAATTGGAACAATTTTATAAATATATTGTGAATTCTCTTTATCATATGCAGGAAATTCACCATAAAATGGTTTTTTATAATTTTCAATTTTAGGTATATCATTAAAGTATTTATCAACTATATTTATTAAAGTATCAATAGGTTTATTTGAATAAACACATAAACCCATCATTTCACTTGTATAATATTTTCTATAAAATTCTAATAATTTATCTCTAACATCATCTTTTTGTAAAGTTTGTAAATTTCCTGAAGAAAAATGATTAAAAGGAGATTTACTATTAGATTCTGAGTTCATTAATTGATACAATCTCCAAACATCATTATTTACATTTTTTTTATTTTCACTGTCAATAGCGTTAATTTCTTTATTAACAGAATTTTCTGAAAATAAAGAAGAAACAAAGAAATCAGCAAAACGTTCCAAAGCTTCTTCAAAAGCCTGGTTAGAAACATTAAAATGATAATTTGTAATATCTTCTGAAGTATAAGCATTTGAATTTCCTGAATTTTTCGATAAAAAGTTCCCAAAATCATTTTCATCAGGAAATTTTTTTGTTCCCATAGATAACATATGTTCACAAAAATGAGCTAAACCTTGATATTCTTTTGGATCTAATAAACTTCCTATATTTACTGATAAGGATGCAGCACTTTTGTTTGTTTCTTTATCTGATATCATTAATACTTTTAAACCATTTTTTAATATTTTTAAAGCATATGAGAATGTATCACTCTTGGATTTTTTTAAATTTGTGTATAATGTTTCAGAACTTGTCATTTGTTTGAATGATTATTTTTTAATTTAATTATTTTTTAGGAGAAACTTTTAAAATATATTAAATAATATTTTTTATTATTTTTTAAATGCATAAAATTCATTGACCCGTAAAATTATTTAAACCCAAAAATTTAAAAATTTTTTTTTTTAATCCTTTTATTTTGGTTTTTTAGGGAATTGATCATTAAAAAGACAATTTATCTAAAATTATTTAACTTCTTAAGTCCATATTCATCAAGATGAATTTTAACAATTTAAAATATAAATTTATATCTCTAATGGTATATTCTAAAATGAAGTATTTTGTAAGTTTTTACAAAATTTTATTTTTCATTTATTTATTTTCCTTTCATTTTTTTTCGAATATTATTAAACTGATTTCATAAAGCACGATTTGTTGCTTTAATATTTTATGAAAATTTTAAAATATTTACTCATTATTTATAAATAAATGAAATAAACAATATAAGCGAAAACAAAAAACAAAACTTTTAATATAATAAAAAATGCATTTATTCAATTTGATATATTTAGGGAAAAAACCAAGTATTATTTTGAGACTTTAATAATAGAAAATCCAAATATTTTATAATAAAAGAATTAATAAAATGTTTATATTCAACATAAATCAAAAATTTCCTCAAATTAAAAAGAATGATGTAATTTTTAAAATCCTTAGATAAATTGAATATATATGAAGAGGGAAAAAAAGAAATAATTTTTAGAATAATGATAAATTTTGAAATTTTTTCAAAAGTTCAGAAAAAGCAATTCAAAAAATAAAATGCCAATTTTAATTATCCGTATTAATCAAATTCAAATAATAATGTCATTCTCTATTCAAATAATACATTAAATTATTGAAAAAAAGAAATTGCAATTTTCAAAATTAGAATCCTAAATCAATATATTATGGAAGATATTCATACAATTTAAATAATAATAAATATAATTTTAGTAATTGTAATTTTAATCCAAAGAATAATTAAATAAATTATAATATATAATCGAAAGTATAATAGTGTAAATAATAGATATTGAAAAATCCTTAAAACATTAAAAACAGTTTTTCTAGAAATTGATAAGAATATTTATAAATTTTAATAACTAAAAGAAGATTAATACAATTATTTGTCCACTTAAACAATTAAAGATACTTAAATATTATTTAAAATAAAGGACCAAATAAAAACTTTTTAATTTTTATTTATTGTTTTTTTTGAATTTAATTATTAAATAAATGTCAAAAGAGTTAAATTCAAAAGAAAAAAATGAAGAGAAAATAACTGAAAAATTAGATTTAAAGGAAAAAACAGACAATAAAAATTTTCAACCTTTTTCATATATAGAAAAAAAACATATATCTCCGATTTTATTTCCAATTGACAAAAACATTAAAACTAATTTTCATAATAGATTTAAGTTTCAAACATTAATTTTCGGAATTTTAGCATCTAGGAATGATAATATTAATAGTATATTATTTCAAAATACTTTATCAACAATTGAAAATAGTTTACCTAGTTTAGGAAAATTAGGATTTGATAATAATAATATTCTTATTTGTCTATTTTTTAATGAAATTAATTCCCAAAATATTTTTTCAAAAGATGATTTTAATAATATAAACAATGATGATGATTATATTTATTATCATTATCAATATAATATTACAAAATTTAAAATTAATGATAATGGTGAAAATTCATTGCCAATTTTATTATTTGCTAAAAATAAAAGTGTATTTCCAATAGAAAATTTAAAATTTTTTTATCAAAATATTATATCAGATTTAATGATTAATAAAGAGAATATATTTACTAGTATCATAACTAATGGGGCAATTCTATTAAATAATAATAATTTATATGAAATGATACTTGGAAGTTATGATGAAAAAATGAGAAATAGAATAATTATTCCTTCAATAGAAACTATAAATCAAGGACTAATTTCGAAAATTCAACAATATGAATTTATTCATTATAATTTATATAATTTGAACTATTTAGATATTTCTTATTGTGTTCCTATAAATTCTTTTTTTAATTTAATTTATATGAATAAAAGATTATTATCAAGTATATGTTATTATTATAATTTCATACCTAAAGATGTTAATTTATATTATCATGATTTAAATCTTGGAATAATATTATATAGTCAAAATTATCCTATTTTTTATGTTTCTTCAATAACAGCAAATATACCACAAACATATATTGAATATAGTGATTTTTTATTTAATTATACACAAAAATATAGTGGTCATTATGGGAATTTTTTTCATTTTTTGAAATTGTTTTTATATTGTGGTAATTGTAATATCATTCAAAAATTGTTTCAATGTTTTTATATTTTAGGTTGTTTATTTGAATTTATATTTCCTTCCTTAGCAATATTAGTTATTTATTCTATTTTTTTTGAAGCTTTTGGAATAAGTGATGGAAGAAATGCAGGTTTTTTTACAATATTATTTTTTGTTTTTATGATTATAAGTGGAAGTACTTATTTAATAAATAGAGATTCAAGAAAAATTAAAATCACAAATTATTTGTTATATTTTATTTTTGAAGTTTATTTTATTCTACTTATAATATGTTCAATTATTGCAATGAATAATTTAAGAATAAATAAAAAACATGATAAATATAAATTTAATACAGCTACTTTAGTTTTTTTATTAATATTAAATATTATTCCACCTTTAATTCCACTTATTTTAGGAATAGAAAGAGTATTTAAAAATATTTTAGGAATGTTATTGTATATTGTTTTAGGTATTTCATCCACAAATTCAAATTTTTATATGAATTATATTCTTAATTCTTCAGATGCTGGTGGAGGATTTAATAAAAGTGATAAAAAAGGAGTTTTAATTTTAATCTTTTATTTAATTAATACTTTTTTTGCTTGTTTATCTTTTTTTTTAACGAGTAGATCAAGAAGAGTAGGTTGTGTTTTAACCTTAACTGCTATTTTAACTGTTTATAATTTTGTTAAAATGGCAGGAATTAGTTTTAGAATTTTAGGTGTTGAATCAAAAATCATTGAATTTATTTCTGATCAAAGAAAAATCGAAAAAATAAAAAATGATAATAATAATTATAAACTTAAAAATGCTATACATAAGGAAAATCATTCAAGTGAAAATGATAACATTACAAAAAATAGTAATAATGATAGTAATGAAGAAAATGAACACCAAACTAATGACGACATTTATATTAATGCTAACGAAGGGAATAATGATGAAAAAGAAGAATTTTATAAAAATGATGATAATAATTCAAAAAATAATGATGAAAATGAAATTAAAAATTCAGAAAATATAGAGAATAAGTATGATAACGATAATGACAATGACTTTTAAGTAATATAAAATCATTATTTACTTTTATCTTAAAAATAATTATCTATATCGAATAAAATCTATTTTTTTTGAATCAATTAATTTTTTAAAAATAATTTAAATTCATTTCTACATATAAAAACATAAAATTATTTATTTAAATATTTCTCTTAAGGATTTGAAATATTTATGGATAAATAATATTATAATTGAAATATTAAACCCATATACAAAGTATAAGTAGGAAAAATATTTCTTTTGGGAAATAAAAATATTTATTTAAGTTTTACTTTTTTTAAAAAAATATAATTTTAATTAAAAAAAAGTAAATATAATATAAAAATGGAAAAAAAAATATTTGGTTTGACTAATGAGCAAAGAAATGCTCAACAAATATATAATTATATAGGAGTTGCTAATAGCATAAAAAAAGATAATATAAATGTATATTTCTTTTTAAAAAATTATGCATTTAATAAAGTATTAAAATTAAAACTACCTCCCTCAGATGAGAAAAGCATAAATAAAAAAATGAAATTTTTTTATGAAGAATTAGAAAAATCTCAATGGGACGTTAAGAAAATGAAAATAACAGAATATAAACTTTTTTTAGAAAATTTTTATGGAAAAATAGATTTTCATAAAGCTGACTTAAATGTATTATTTTTATGTAAAGATTTATTGGAAATTGCTCCTTTAGATCAACTAGGTAAAAAAAGAATGGAATATTTTAATAAAAGGATACAAAAATTTCAAATAGGAAATCAAGAAAAAGAAGAGAATAAAAAAGAATTAAAGAAAGCTAACACTGTAAAAAATAATGATGATTTATCAAAAAATTCCCAAATCAAAGAAAAAAAGCCAGAAGAAAATAAAAAATTGAAAGAAAATATTATAGAAAAATTAAAAATAATCTCTAATGAATTAGATTTTCATAATATTGGAATTGCAAAAGATCATGTTGAAAAAATAATTATAGATTTAAGAAAGGAAATTGGATAAAAAAATTGTAAATAAAAAAGATTTATTAAGTAATTTATATTTACTATAAAATGAAAAAAAAATTTTCATAAAATATATGTTCTTTGAAATATATTAAAGTTATTTCAATGAATAATTTATTTTATCAAAATTTATATATATTTCTTATATTTTAAAATTTTTTTATAAAATTGTTAAATTAAATTGTTTAACTAAATCAAAATTTGTTTTCATTGTTTGATTTATATACTTTTATTTTTAAAAAATTAAAGAACAGTTAATGGGGATTGGGGATTGGGGATTGGGGATTGGGGATTGGG
>JAEEGK010016160.1_pt1 | contig 16448 bp, 9 predicted proteins | sample 8958771 | NCBI WGS metagenome assembly JAEEGK01 (sample SAMN16246547, study PRJNA631951) | gut metagenome | biome: gut microbiome; feature: rumen; material: SC-attached | host: Bos | place: Iran: Karaj | collected 2018-10 | reverse complement strand
ACGGGACTGCTGACCGTCTCTGAATGTAGTATCCGTGATCCAGATATCCTTAGGCATATTTGTAGGTACTATCCTGTTATTGAACGGAATCTTTGGTATCTCCGAATACGGAAACATATTTCTGAAAACATTGGGTTTCTCAACATCATCCAGAATATACATGTGTTCTTCTATCTCTAAAAGATTGTTTTTGGGGTTCATCTGAACCGGACTGTTGTGAAATCCTTCAAATTCGTACATATCATAATCTCCCTTATAAACGAAAATTGTTCACTCGTATGATTGTATACAATTATACCGTCTATGTCAACCTCAAAATTCCAACATAAAACTACCCCGAAGACATATCCTTTGTCCTCAGGGTAGAATTCCTTATTCACTACAAAGTCTATTCAGTTTTGAACGCTGAGATCTCGGTCTTTAACCCTTCCATATTTCTGTCAAGGTTTTCCGAAACCTTATTAAGGTTGCCGACATTTCTCACAAGCTCATCTATAACCTCATTTACAGCCGATGCTCCCGCTGCGCTGTCATCGATGATCTGAGACATGTTCCTTACGGTATCAAGCGTCTCGCCTCTTAGCATATCAGCTCTTTCAGTATTGCTCACAATATCCTCTAGAGACTTGACGACCTCTCCCATCTGTTCATTCATCTTATGGAAGATGGCTACAACCTCATCAACAGCCTGGGTCTGTGCCGCTACCATCTCGACAGCCTTATGTGCCGAAGAAACGGTCTCCTGTGTATGTCCAGTGATCTTTTCTACATTGTTCTGTATCTCTTTTGCAGCGTTCTTTGACTGATCGGCAAGTTTTCTTATCTCTTCGGCAACAACACTGAAGCCCCTTCCCGCATCACCCGCTCTTGCGGCCTCTATGGACGCATTGAGTGAAAGCAGGTTTGTCTGACCCGCTATATCCGAGATCATGGTTACAAAACTGTTTATCTGCTCTGTTTCCTTGCGAAGCTTCTCGATACTGCTTCCCACTTCCGTGGTGATCTCATTGGTATCTTTAGCTCTCTCTCCAAGGAAGCTTACCTTTTCCATGCCTTCGCCGATCATCTTCTCCGTATCCACGACAAGACTTTCGACCGATGTCATTGTATTGTTTATCCCTTTGATCTCTTCCGAGAGCTGCTTTGTCTTATCAACACAATCATTTGCATGTCTAGACTGTCTTTCCATGCCCTGATTGATAGTTCCGACAACATCAGATATCTGATGAGAATAACTGTCTATGACTTCGGCAGCCTCTCTTACATCACCGGCCGAAGCTTCCAGTTCCTGCGTCGCATTGCTTACCTGCGTTACCAGATGCTTGTTGTTGGCTATCATGTTGTTGGCGGCGAACGCAAGATCAGTAAACTCGTCTCTTCCGGTTGCCTTTACTTTAACGGTAAGATCACCCTTTTCAACTTCACCGAGAGATCTGCCGATACGCTTCATGTTTCTCTGAATGCCGTAAGCTATGAACAGTCCGAACAGTCCGGCGATCAGGCTGGCAAGGATAACCAGCGATATCGTAACAACCTTTATCGATTCAGCCTGTGATGTAACGATATCCTTCGGAACAAGTGCACAAAGCGTTGCGCCGCAAAGACTGCTCCTGCTGTATATGAACAGATACTTTTCTCCTAGATATCTGATCTCTGCAGAACCTCTCATGACAGCCTCTGCTTCTTCAGAGCCTTCTTCGACTTCTGCAGCGACCTGATCTATGGCATTGTAGAAATCCTGTCCGAAGAATACGCTCTGTCCTGCTTTAAGAGAAGATTTTTTACCTTCTTCAATATTTTCACTTATGACTTCACGACCGTTTTCGGTAACAAAACCTATTATGCTTCCTTCACCAAGATCGATCTCTTTAAGTGAATCTTCTATATAAGCCGACGATATATCAAATATGATCGCAGCCGTCTTCTTTTCGGAATATGTCTGATAAGAAAGAATCGAATCCTCCGATTTGAGACCCAAGTGTGAATCTAAGACTTCATGAGAATCGATCCAGGGCTTGAGCTTTTTGCCATCCATAGGAGCAGATGCGACATAATCCTCGAAATTACCGTATACAAGTGTTCCGGAATCATGTGCAACAGTGGTAAGAGCCTGAAGATCCGATCCCGTATTGATGATGATATTCATGATACTCGGATTGCTCTTTTGTATGGTAGCAAGACTTGATCTTGTCTTTTTAAGGATATCTGCAGTTTCACTAGCTTCCGAAAGCCCCAAGAAATACGATCCCAGATCCTTGTCGTAAGCATAGGTATATGCCTGCTGGGCTATAAAACTGTTATTGAGGTCGATCTTCTCCATGGCCATGTATATTGTCTGGCCGGTGGATTCCATAAACTTCTCCTGCATACCGTCAGAAGCCTTGTTGTATGCCACAAGACCTATGATGACCATGAACACTATGGGTATCAGGAAACAAAGAATGATCTTATTCCTGATCGAATATAATGCTCCTGCCACTTTAGAATTTTTTGCAGTGGGAACTTTACTCTTTCCTGCGATCTTTCCAAATAATCTTTTGAGGTCCACCTTTTCCTTCAATGAAGCCGTTTTGTTCTTTGCGTCTTCAGCCTTCTTTTGGCTGCTTTTCTTTAAATCCATAATGTAAACCCCTTCCGATATTTGTTTTTCCCCTCATGTATGATATTATCTGACTCTTTTCTTTCTGCTGAATACCATGATCAGCCCGACAGACAAGAGTAATATCGCTATCACATAATATACAGAGAATGAATGATCTCCGGTATCGGGTGATTCATCCAGTCTGTAATTCTTAACAAGCTTACCGTCCTTGACATTTAAGACCATATTGTCATCTCCAGTGGTATAGATACCGAAATACGACAGATGACTTGTTTCAAATGTGATGCTCTTGTTTGAAGCATCGACACTTGCTTTCAGTTCTTCAAGCTGACCGTCATCATCCAGTGTGATGACATGATACATTCCTCCTTCTTTTTCAAGCGGAACCGTCACATACAAAACCGATTGACCGAGACGTTTTATATCAACGTTGTCGGTAGGATCCTTAAGCTTTATCTCATAAGCCGTAAGATCTGAAACATCGGAACCGAACAGTTTACTGTATGCAAGGTTTAATGCCTCTTTTGCGCTTAAGCTGTCATCCACATACAGTCTGCCGACATTCTCATCTTCAGAAAGCCTTGCACTGTATCCGCTTTCCGATGATCCGTTATGAAGAGTTTCCACATCTTTCGAAGCCTGACTCGACTTATAAGGTTCGGATGCCGGACTTACAGAGTCAAGTCCGTTTATCCTATACTCTTTTGAATTATATATGAACGTGTCGCTTACAGAAGCTAATACATCACCGGAAAATATCCTGTTTGCGATCAGATCAGCGGTCTGATCATCTTCATTTATACTGACGATTATTCCCGAAAATCCAAGTGTGTCATTATCCAAAACACTGCCTTCAAGCATGGACTCGTCAATGCCTTTATCAACTACGGCATACAATACATTATACAGCGCATCCTTCCTGTAGTCGCTGTTAGAGAGTCTTTCACTCGTTTCGTCAGCTGTTACAAGGGGAAGTTCATTTCCTTTAAATGCAACAACTTTTGTATTATCCGCTTTTGAGGTCTTACTGAAATCAAAAGCCTTGAGTCCGATATATTTAAGGCTTTCCGGTAACGTGACATCGCTTAACGGACATCCCATGAATGCTCTGTCACCTATTGCCTCAACACCGTTCATCCCGTTTATATAAGTAAGATTCTTGCAGTCTCTGAATGCATCCGAATCAATGAGTCTTACACTGTCAGGCACATAAACCTGTTTTATACTCTCATTCTCCGAAAAGCATCCCGCGGCTATGCTCTTGACACTATCCGGAATATTTACCGTCTCATCGGATCCGTTGTATGCTAGCAGTATACCGTCACCAACTATAAGGAACTTTTCACCGGATATATCCGACATGAACTTCTTCATATAAAGAGTATTATCGAATGCATACCCATCTATATATGTAACGCTTGAAGGTATCGAAACATCCGAAAGTACATCACAGTGATAAAATGCTCCGTATCCTATCTTGGTCACACCCTCGGGTATGCGGACATTCTTGATACCGCTTCTTGCAAAGCTGAATCTTCCTATCTCTTTTGTTCCTACAGGGATTACAAAATCATCCTGATTATTCGATGCATAATATGCCTGTGATGCGATCTTGTCACCGACATAAGTGTATTTGGGAAGGTAGCCTCCCTTTCCTGAATCATATATGACGCTTCCGCTATCGGATGAATCCGTGTTTTCCTGAGAATCATCTGAATCCGTCACAGTCTGATCATTTGTAACTGCAGGTTCACTATTGGTCGAACCTGTATCATCCTTCTCTATCTGTTTTACTTCCATCTCTCTGTTTATAAAGAAAACAGCCTTTCCTCCGACTATGACAGTCTTTCCAAACAGCGACGGATCATTTTCGGCAAACATCGGTGATACGCTTGGCATCCAGTCCACATTGGAAGGATCCCTGCTCGCATCTATAAGTCCCGAAGAAGGACTGTATACGTTCTCAGGTGATGAGTAGGTGTTATTATCATCCTTGTTTGAATCACCGTTTCTGTAATAGATCTCGTCACCGACATTGTTATATATGCCGTAAGCATCCTGATCTTCGGAAGCATTTATATCCGATTTTTCATAATTCTTGAAATAATCATACGCATATGTTCCCTCATCTGCGATGATGTTTAATTTCGGACAGCCGTCAAATGCTGTCGGCGAAATAAATGTGACAGAACCCGGGATCTCGACATCCGAAAGGTTGACACAGTTTTCAAAAGCTTTTGCGTCTATGTAATTTACACTGTAGGGGATCTGTATGCTCTTTAGGTTCTTGCAGTTTGAGAATGAATAAGCAGGTACTTCACACAATCTGCTGCTAAGATAGACCTCTTTAAGATTTTCATTGCCCCAGAAGCTGTACGGGCTTATGTGCTCTACAGAATTGGGCATCTGATATGCCGGGTACTGATTCCCCGAAAGATATGTATAGATCTTCTGCTGTGTATCATCATAAAGAACTCCCGCTTCATATTTGAAGTCATCATTCTTTCTTGAAACACTTATACCAGCAAGATTCTTACAACCTGCAAAGACACCGTCTCCGATCTCTTCCACACCTGCACCCAGTGATACGTTTATAAGACCGGTACAGCCGCTGAACGCAGCCGAGCCTATCGATGTAACATTGTCAGGGATGATAACACGGTTAAGATATGTACAGTTTGCAAACGCACCGTGTCTTATCTCCTTTACGTTCTTGCCTATATTGATAACACCAAGATAGGGATTGTTCGCAAACGCCTCTTCTCCTATCACTTTGATATCATCAGAAACAGACACGGTTGTGGCCGTGCCTGTATATTCCGTCAATGTGTCTTCATCCAGCAAAAAATACTCTTTGGCAACCGAAGCAGCTTCTGCCAGACGCGGCGGGATCTGTGTAAATATGATCGCAGTTATTATGAATATCCCGCCTATAAGTCTTCTGATCCTTCTGGTCATACGCAGTTACCTGTCAGGCGGTCTTTGGTACCTTTACAACCTTGTCCTTCTTTAAGAAAAGTATCAGTGACAATGAGAACAAAGCTATCGATACGAACCACTTGGGATGTATTCCGTCACCTGTCTTTGGTGTGGAATCTATGGTTCCGTATGTAAGATTGCTCGTATCCACATATATCGTATACGGTGAGAAGTGTGTTGCAGTAAATGAAACACACGGTATTCCGTCAACAGTTACAAATTTGCACGGAAGTTCTTCAAGAGTCATGCCATTGACTGCACCGACTCTGTTGTTTCCGGCATACTGCTTGAGTGCATCCGGTATCGGCATCGTAATGTTGACCGACAGACCGTTTACATTCGTTATCCTATTTGTACCCGTAGCATCATACAAAGATATATCCATTGCAAAATACTTGATGGGAGTCATATCTCCGTATTTCTGCGAAAGTGCCGTAGCAACTTCATTGGCAGCTTCATTGCTCTCGGTTATCTTAACGATAAAGTTATCCGTCGAACCGCTGACAGAAGCATACGCCTTATCTACATTTGATATTCCGGGCTTTGATATATCAACAACTGTACCCGTATTTCTGTTAGGTACTGTTCCTGTTCCCGTAGTACCCGTCCTTGTGGAAACACTCGTACTTGTTCTTGATGAACTTGTACTATCCTTATATGTTGCGGTTACGATACAGTCTCCAGCAGGCATCTTAAGCGTTGTCGCTTTAGAAGTTGTACTGTAGATGGTAGGTGTAGAGTTACCGCTTGTTACCCATTTATCAAATACCTTTCCTGCCGGTGCATCGATAGCTTCGATGATAACAGTAGTATCTGCAGCATATGAACCCGAACCCGAACCGTATACAACCTGCAGATTATACTGTTTAGCTGTAGGTGTGGGCGACGTCTTGGGTGTAGGAGTAGTACTTCCGGGTGTTACTCCGGGTGTTGTTCCTCCGGGTGTTGTTCCGGGTGTTGTTCCTCCGGGCGTTGATGTAACCAAAGGTGTTACTCCCGGTGTAAGTGTACCGTCAGCCGAATATACAGCAAGTCTGAAGCAGTCCGAAGTTATATTCTTAAGGCTCTGATTCCAGCCGGTAAATGTATAACCCGGTATAACAGGAATCAAAGACTCATCGGGACCTTCAGCATTCTTTCCGTTCTGTACATGTTCAGTATAAAGAAGATCCGTACCTGTCTGATCGTAGAACTTGACTGTCCATACATCATCAAGAGTCTGATCAACGATATATCCCTGTTTCTTTGCTATCTTTCTTGAAGGAGCATCTTCGTAAGTCACATAGTAAGCAGTCTTTACCTTGTCTCCCGTAGGACCGTTTGAATCATCTCCAAGATACAGATTCTTGTTTCTTACGGTAGCCTTAAGATAGTCACCGCCTGTAGCAAACGCTTCCTCTCCGATCTCCGTTACATTGCTCGGAACATCTACCTCTGTAAGGTTATAGCATCCGCTGAAACAGTCCTCGGGAATCTCATCTATTTTGTCAACTCCGGTAAAGTCAGCAGCTCTTAAATAGATACAGTCTGTGAATGCACCGTCAGCTATCTCTGAGACATTTGCAAGATCGGGATCGTTGCTGACATTTACAGTACCGCTTCCGACAACGCTTCCTCTTGTCTCGAGTCCTTCTATTATCTTCTTTCCGCTGGGCGTATTCTCATAGAGCACGCCGTTATTGCATACGAAGTTATCGTTTCCACAGGCAACACTTGTGATCTTTGTACATCCCGCAAAAGGTCTTACTCCGACATCTTCGATATCATCACCAAGATATGCTGTCTGGAGATTCTCACAGCTTTCAAAAGCATTATCCGGAAGGTAGACAACATCATACATGGTAACGGATGTAAGACGGTCGTTACCTCTGTCGACATTTTCAAGAGAACTTGTCGGGTCATATTCACGAGGTCCGTCAGTTCCTGTCTCGCTACCGTAGAATCCTCTGAAGAGACCTTCAGTCGAATATGTATTGTACGGTGTCATTCCCTTGTTAAAGTAAGCTGTTGCACTTGCTTTGTTTGAATAACTTGCTACCTTGTTGGGATTATCACTCGTATCGTTGAAGAATCCTTTTACATCTATCGATTCTATACCTTCGGGAATAACAAGGTTCGAGCAGTTCTGGACCATGGTCTCTTCCCAGTAATTGAGTGAATCACCGTTATTGATCTTGTCCATTATTGTCTGACCGTAGTAAGGATCGGTCGCAGAAGGTGCTGCATCAAGTTCAACAAGTTTTCCTTTGTTTGCATCATAAGCAACCCTGTCAAGATACTCATAATGAGGATAATCGACAAGTGTTGCAAGATCGTTCTGATTATCAAGGATCACAGAGAGGCTTGTTGGAGCCGGAGTCTTGTAAAGAGTTCTTATACTCTGTGATTTATTTGCGTAGTTTTCTGTATTTGTCGCCCATTCAAAAGGAGCATATCCCGTTCCTATCTCACCGTGGATAGTAAGTTTTGTTCCTCCTGTATTAAATGCATCTGTTCCTATATTTCCGTCAGGGAATGCGGACAGATCAGAAGGCGATTCAAATGTGATATTTTCAAGTTTAGGACAGTTCTGGAAAGCCTCATCACCGATCGATGTGATCGTGGGTGAGAATGTCACCTCGGACAGTCTCGGACAGTTCTCAAACGCACCGTTACCGATCGTTGAAACACTGTTTCCAAGATATGCCGTCTCCATCTTGTCTGCACCCGCAAAGGTATTGTCATCAAGATGGTCGATATTGCTTCCGTCTTCAATAACAAGATTAATTATATAATCAAGTACGCCTGTATTGGTCGAATCACCGATAAAGCATCCTTCCTTGATGCCGGTAACAGTTGTAAGACCTACAACAGCAGGTATTCTGAACTCATCGATATCGGAAGGCGTATCGGGGAACGAACAGCTTATAAGCTCACCTGTATCCTTTTCGATGACCATCAGATAGTTACCGTCGGATACTTCATAGTAATCCTTGCCGTTCTCGTTATATACGTAAGGTACATGTCTTCCCACATTTCCGGTTGCCGCATAATCATACAGAGCTCTCCATGTGGATTTTCTGGGATTTGCAGCCTCAAATGCAGAGATCTGTTTGGGACCTCTTACATAGAAATTGGGATTGGTGACAGTATAGAACATCGTATTGGGATCGTTCTTGTTCGCACTGCTGTCATATGAAGCATTTACACAGTTATCGTTAAATGTAACGCTCTCAAGATTTCTGCAGTTATAAAGTATGGTATCATCTATCTCGCCGTTTATACCGCTGGGGAATGTAACATATTCAAGGCTGTCTCTTCCTGCAAAAGCATACTCGCCTATATTTTCCTTTGTACCTGTTGTTGTAATGGTCGAAGGCAAAAGCAGATCCTTAAGATTATCACTTGCACCTGAAGGTATGGCAAAAGCAGCTTTACCGATAGAAGTTATCTTTGCATTGTTAAAGTTAAGGTTTTCAAGTGAGGAATTATTATAGAACGCAAAATCACATATCTCTTTCGAAGTCTGACCTACCGCACCCGAAGGATCGAAATTAACGGTCTTTAAGTTTTCACAATCGGCAAATGCACCAACACCCACATAAGAACATGCTTCGGGTATCGTCACCTCATTGATCGCACTGCCCTTGAAAGTCTCATCAAACACCTTAACAACACCGCTTATATCGGCATTTGTAAGTCTTGTACAATCCGCAAAAGCACGGTTTCCGACAAGTGCACCGTTAGGCAGTGTCGCAGCGGTTATGAAACTTCTCTCAAAAGCTCCGTCACCTATAAATGTGATCTCGGGAGCCATATCAAGAGTATTTACATTCTTTACATCGGCAAACGCACCTGCACCTATACCGATGATCTGATCCTGCGATTCACATAAGAATCCGTCATTATCAACCCAGTAGGTGTGACCGTCTATGGTCGTTGAATGAGATCCGTATGAGCTTCCAACATTGGGAAGGAATACCTTGCCGTCAACACCTGTTCTCTGCAGTTCCTGATTTACGGCAGAAACAAGCTTTACGGAAGGAGTACCGTCACCAAAGACATTCTTGCACAAAAATTCAATTCTCTGATCATCTGTTGTATAAACATCGGCATTTGTCTTTATGATGGCATCCGGTTTGTTGCCTGTGCCGTTCATATAAGCTTCATACGCTGTACGGTAAGCAGAGACCTCATCCGGGAAATATTTATTTAACCACAAATGTATATCGTTCGTATCAATATAGTCGGCATCAAGAATATAGTTATATCTTAAGCTCTCGACAGTCTTCTTTTCCGTAGCAGACTCTCCGTAATGAAGATCGACATCTATGTATCGGTTTGTGGATTCATTATAGAACTTCTCTACATCAGCCTGTGTCAGATACGCATAATCATAGTAGACCTCATTGCTAAGAGAGATATTGTCTGTAGGATAAAGGTCGTTATAGTCGGTTATGTATCCGCCGTTTGCAGTCTCGGCATAATCAAACTGTCTGTCAAGCAGCCATGTGCCCGCAGATGTCTGCATCACGTTATATGCAGATCTGTTCGTATAGCTTGAAAAATCCTCATTTGACGCAAAACTATGTCTGCTGTCATTGAAGTTCGTATTATATGTTGTCGGCGCTACGTAAGCCGGTATATCTGCTGTTGCAGTATCATATGCGTATGAATCGGGGAACGGTATGGCCGCTACTATGATCGCAGATGCCATGAACAATCCGCCGACAGTCTTTCTTACAGACTTTTTCATCCTTCTTTTTGTAGAACTGCTCTTAGTTTTTTTCATAAATATATTCTCCACAATAGAAATATTTACATACTCTTATAGATTTATCGGAATATTTAGAACAAAAATTTACATAATATCCCGATTTTCATAACATAACATTTTTATTTTACTATATATAGCGGTTTTTGCAAGCGTTTTCCTACATATTGTGGGTGTTTTCAAAAGCTTTTTTCTCAAAAGAAAAAGAGACCGATCATCTCGGTCCCTCATACTCAAAAATATCCTATTTAACCTTCTTTGCGACCACCACAAATCTTCCGTTAGGTTCATTGTAGTCACATGTCGATAATGTTATGAGCTTATCCCCGTAATGCGCCCTTACACCCGTATCATATAGGGATATGGCTGCCATCTCATCCATATTTGAATCAAACTCATCCTCACTGGTCGCATCTATGAACTTGTAATACTTGAATACTATCTCTTCCTCGCTGTATATACGCGAACGGAAGACATACATGATATCATATGTTCCTTCTTCATATATGGTGTCAAACATTATAGTCGGATGTTCCTTGTAATACTCTTCCTTCGAATAAAGATTTAAGTTTCCGAACATCTTTCCCGATTTCATATGATGGCCGTAGATTATCATGTTGTCGTTGGGATGAGCGGCGTCACAGTCCTTATCCATGAATATCGAACCGTTCTTGTCATATTCCTGATTATAGTTATGATCAAGATAATATTCATTGTTAACGGTCTGCATCACAGGATAATCGATATTCGTGCCTTCTATCTTAAGCCATCCGACCAGCTTTTTATTCTTCTGATACAGCTTCTCATATTTCTTGAGTACGGGCGGTATGCTCTTATCCTCATGAACAATGTTCACGCTGTATTCCTTGGAAGTAACGGTATCGTCAATAAGATCCGACAGATCACTGTACTCTGCATCATTCTTTGCATACATCGTATAATAAAAGATAAGATATCCTATGCATGCAAGAGCAACAACAGAAAGAACAGCGACCAAAACTTTTCTTTTACGTTCTTTTATATTTATCTGTCGTTTGATCTCGGCTTCAAGCTCTTCATCATGTATATTGTTTTTCTTTTCCCTGATGTGCTCTTTGCCGTTTGATTTTTTCTCTTCTTTATTAAACAGCTTAAAGCCCTTCCTCTCATTTTGAGAAAGAGCTTTATCCTTTTCCAGTGTCTCAAGCATTTCATCGAGTTCATCCAAAAAATCGTCTCCGAGCATTGTCTCGAACCGATAATTGCCGTTGACTATGTTGTCACGGATCCTTTTGACATCTTCTATCTTTGTAAGATCATGTCTATCCTTGATATCTTCGATACTGTCAAAGTCTCTCCTTGCAGCCCTGTATGATTCAATATCTCTGAAAACACGGCCGCCGACTTCCATATTTGCCATATATCCTACTCGCTTTGTGCCTTAAGTTGTTCTATATCCGTTATAAAAGCCTCCGGATAATAACTGGTTATGGTATATATCTTCTCGCTTCCCTCGACCTTGGCAAAATACGTACCTTCGATCTCATAACGATCACCGATGAAATATGTACTCTGTACACCAGTGCCGTCAGTGAAGCTTACGATATATGATGGTGAATCAAGTCCGTACTCCTTAAGCTCTGACGGATCTTCTATCTCGGTCCTTGCATTAAGGTTTGATGCATAGCTTACGATATCCGCAACCTTGTCTTCATCAAGCTTTATGCTCTTGTCCGAATCAAGTGTCCAGGTTCCCGCATCATCCTTTGACAGGCTTATTGTAACACCGTCATGGATATATGAAACATTCCTAACCGATGCGGTGTCCGTTTTTATGACCGATATGATACCCACCTCATCAAGTATCTCAACATTGTCCACCTTATAGATGGCTACAACATATCCCACCACCGCAAGAATGAGTACTACGAGCAAAATAAGTAACTGTTTTTTCTGCTTTTTCATTATCTTTTCCTTCTCTTAGCCCAGATCACGAATCCGGCTACCAGAAGTGCTACCGGAACGACCACGAGCAGAATGATAAATATGATGAGTCCCGCAGAACTCTTTATGATAAATCTTTCCGCATTAACGGATTTTGCAGGAACAACTACAGCAGATGCATCATCGCTTACACACTCGTTAACGATATTTGTAAATATCTTTAAGTTTGCGTTTGATGTGAGCTGATCGGCCTTATCGCTGAACATGTAAGGAGAACCTACAACATATGCATAAGCCTGCTCACCGCTCTCGGTAGTCCTGCTTGATGTTACTGCTACATTTAACGGTCCGACCTCATCTGTTGATGAATCGTAAGCATAATCATTCACATCAACGATACTGTTCTTTCTGAATGATGTCTCAGATGACTTAAGGAAGGGCACCACATGAACAGTCTCGCTGTCCTCATCGTATACATAGATTGCTTTAGCATAAGGCATCCATGCATTCTTCTTTCCGTATACTCCGTTTGTTACAACATTGTTGAACACTTCGGGGATTATATAATACGGATCACTCGCATATGCCTTAAGGTCAACTACAAGACCGTTCTCGCAGTATATTCCGTAATACTCAAGTATCTTATCAAAGTTCGGCATTGTCTGACGTACATCATCAACAAGAGGGATCGAAATAAGTATCTTTCCTCCTTTTTCGGCATATGCCATGAGCTTTTCTACATCGTTTGCCGAAAGATCCGACATGGGTGAGAGCATCATAAGCATCTCACAGTCTTCAGGTATATCTTTTCCCAGAAGATCAAGACTCTCTATCTGATAATTCTGCTTCTTTATCGCATCAAGATATCCCGCATCGGGCTCCATCTCGTCATGGCCCGTAAGATAATAAACCTTTGCTGCCAGACCTTTGTTGATATAGTTAATGGCTGATGTTATCTGTCCTTCTATGTCATACTGCTGAGTCGTATCATAGGAACCGTCATCATTAAAGCTGTAATCATATACATACATATCTTCATAATTGACATATCTGGTTCTTGTTGCTGTCTCCATGAACAGTGAATTGTATGTAGGCTGCGAATCTATGTATTTCTCATAGAACTTGGGACTCTTGTCAGGATTCTTATACTCAACGGTGATCTTGTCAGAAAGCTCCGTATACAGTTTTAACATACGGTCAACCGCTTCATCCTTATCATCTTCCCTGGCATAGACATATATCTTTAAATCTTCGTTAATCTGACCGACAACTTCCTTTGTCGAGTCACACAGCGTAAATATCCTCTGCTGTGTAAGGTCATGCTGCATAACCTTGTCAGGGAACTGTCTTACGATAAGATTTGCCACGATAGCTATTGCACAAACAATGATTATGCTCGTGAAACTGAAAGCTCCGATCGCAAAGTTCTTAACACTCGTTGTATATCTTCTCTTCTGAACAGACTGTACCGTAAAGAATAAAAATACCACTGTAATCGATACAAAATAAACGATACATCTGAAATCAAGTATTCCCGCAAGGAAAGGATCATATCTGTCCGCAAGATCAAGAGCGCTTAAACCTTTTGCTATAACCTTGAACACTCCTACTTCAGTGTTCTCCAAAAGGTTCTCGATACCTGCCATCAGATAGATCACAAACATTGAGATGATACTGAGTATCGCTGCGATAACCTGGCTTTCCGTAAATGATGAGATAAACATACATACGGCAAGACATGCACATCCGTAAAGGAAGAATCCAAGCATACCGAGCAGATTGATACCCCAGTCAATTGAAGTATATGCACTTATAATGATAGGGAATGCTCCGATAACAAGTACTGTTATTCCCAAGACAGCTACCATGGAAAGATACTTACCGAGTATGATCTTTCCGACACTTACAGGTGAAGTAAGTGTTAGCTGATCAGTCTTTTGCTTTCTCTCTTCCGTCAGTATCCTCATTGAAAGAACAGGCAGAGAAAATACCATGATCATCAGAAGTCTGATGAGTACGATAAGAATATCCGACATTCCGCCAAGGATATTTATCGCATAGAAATACAGTGCCGAAACAAATACCATGGATGCTATGAACACCCATCCTATAACATTCTGGAAGAAGTTTTTGAACTCTCTTTTGAATATAGCCAACATCTTACTCTTCCTCCTTATTTATATTTTCATTATCATCTGCAGCTTCTTTTTGAGTCTCTTCTTTGCTTTCCTCAGTTTCCTCTACTGTCTCATCGTCCTTTAATTCCTCGACGATCTCTTCTGCAATTGATTTCTTTGCTTTCTTCTGCTTAGCTTTTAAAGCCTTCTCTTTTTCTTCCTTTTCAGACTCCTCTTTTTCTATCTTTTCAACATAAGCATCATCCGTAAGCTCAAGGAAGATATCCTCAAGGCTCTTTGAATCATTTACGAGTCTGTAAATGCTGATATTCTTGGAAGCAAGCTTCTTATTAAGATCATCTCTTATCTCTGCATCGGAGTTGCAGCTTATGAAGCATTCAACACATCCGCCGGATGCATTGTCAACGGTACAACTCTTGATGCCATTGATAGACTTGAGTATCTCAGTCACTTCCTTCTTGCTTCCTTTTGCAGTGAGCTCAATGGTATTGTTGCTTCCGAGTTCATTTAAAAGACTCTCTGCTGTTCCGGAAGCTACCATACGTCCCTTTGCTATTATCATTATCTCATCACATACTTCAGCAACCTCGCTCAGGATATGTGAACTCAGTATAACCGTATGATCCTTCTTAAGCTCTCTGATAAGTTCTCTGATCTCTATTATCTGCTTGGGATCAAGACCAACTGTAGGCTCATCCAAGATGATAACATCAGGATTACCTATCATAGCCTGAGCAAGACCTACTCTTTGCTTATAACCTTTTGACAGATTCTTGATCAGTCTTTTTTGCATATCGGTTATGAAAGTCTTCTTCATGACTTCCTCAACCTGATTCTTTCTCTCCTTTTTATCTACCTTCTTAAGTTCCGTAACGAAATCAAGATATTCCCTTACTGTCATATCCTGATAAAGAGGTGGAATCTCGGGAAGGTATCCTATACACTTCTTTGCTTCCTCTGCATCCTTAAGTATGTCATGACCATCGATCTCCACATCTCCTTCAGTTGCAGCGATATAACCTGTCATGATGTTCATGGTCGTGGATTTACCGGCACCGTTAGGTCCGAGGAAGCCGTAAATGTGGCCTTCTTTAACTTCAAACGAAATATCATCTACAGCAATATGTTCACCGTAAATTTTTGATAATCCCTGAACTTTTATCATTTCTGCCTTCATCTCCTTTACAAAAGATAAGTGGGAGAAAATATCCTCCCACTTGTTAAATGTTTATTTATGAAACCGAATCGGTTCGATTATTCCTTAGGAATTTCAGTTAAAGTAGCTTTTTCGCTTGTGATAGGATTTTCTTCTGCCTTAACTTCTTCTTTAGCTTCTTCCTTCTTCTCGCTCTTTACGGCTGAAACAGCACCAAGAACCTTCTCTGCAAGATTGTTTGCAAGAGGAATCTTGATCTCTTTGTCCTTAAGTGCAAGGATGATGAACACGATCATAAGAACGAATTCAACAAAATCAAGGAATGATCTGATATATGAAGCAATGTCTAACTTCTTCATGAAAGAATATACTTCGTATGTGAAGAACTTAAGCCATTCCAAACCATCAAGGAATCCGAGGAATTTTACATACCAAAGTGATAACTTACCGAGAACAAATCCTACTGCGATGAAGAATAAAGCAAGGAAAAATGCGTTAAGTACATTCTTCTGGAACTTCTCATCATCTGTTAATACAAGTGCAACCAATGTAAGAATAAGAACTCCTACAAATGAATACCAACCGCAGAAGAAAGCCATAGCGGTTAAGATAACTGATTTGCTTAATTTCTTTTGCATAAATTTACACCTCTTTTACTTTTTCGTTCTCAGCAACTGCCTGAGATTTCTTTTTGTTAACAATTTTTCTTGCTGTGATTCCGATGAATATTGCCAAAGCAATCACTGCAACAAACACGACAAAAACAAGTAAATAACTTAATAAAGTTGATAAAAAAGCTCCTGCCATATTTAACCTCCAAAACAATTTATATCATAGCATTGATTTGCCGTCATCGTCAAGAAGTTCACTGCCTTTAGCCGATGTTGAAGCAAGGAA
>JAEEGK010016158.1_pt1 | contig 16450 bp, 8 predicted proteins | sample 8958771 | NCBI WGS metagenome assembly JAEEGK01 (sample SAMN16246547, study PRJNA631951) | gut metagenome | biome: gut microbiome; feature: rumen; material: SC-attached | host: Bos | place: Iran: Karaj | collected 2018-10 | reverse complement strand
TTTATGATAAAATTAAAAACGACACGTTGCCAGAACTCACCGTGGCGAGGACAGACAACAAGTATTTTGGAACGCATGTCCTGATAAGCCGTCTTGCTGTAGTCATACTTGTCGCCATGCACATTCCTTGCTCTTGCAATAAAAGTCTCCTGACTCATCTTCCTGTCAGTCTTCTTCTTGCTGCACTTGGGACAGTCGCAACCCGCGAGGTGGCTTGCAGGCTCCACAGCCAGCACCTGTTCCGACAGCTCCGCGTAGTTCACGTCTATATCGGCATCGAGCACAGCCTCCTTGCTCACGCATGCCGTCACATTCTTCTGCAGTGTCTCGACCACCTCCCAGATGTCTGCCGTCAGCCCCATCAGCCGGAACCGCGTACCAGCCGAAGGTGTCTCCGTTCTCATCCTCTCAATCTTTTCAAAAAGGAGTTTTAGAAGATTCTTATAGTTGTTCATTGTGATAGTTTTTTTGTTATCCAAAGGGCTGCAAAGGTAACAAAAAAAGAGTGCCGTTCCAAACAAAACGACACCCATTTTCGGGCATTAATATTCGTTAGCAGAAGCAATCTATACGCTTATCCATGCGGATGGCTTAAACGCCAGACGGGTCAAATCTCCACGATATTTGTGAAGTTTTTCCAGCATCGAGCTGACTGATAGGCGGACTTACTTCCTGTTGGAACCTTTAGCGTAGCATTGTAAGACGAGAAAGTATTATAGCCTTTAATTGTTGGAGGCGTTGTATTCAGGGAAGTGATAGAGGTTAAGCCAGTGCAGCCATAGAAAGCACTATATCCTATACTTTTCACGCTGTTGCCGATAGTGACAGAGGTTAAGCCAGAGCAGTCATAGTATTTGCAAGTCTTTTTCTATCAGCTATTTACATCTTAAACGGTAGAAAAGTGGTGACGTGGATTCTATAGAGATTAGAAAAGATGAAAATTTAACGTATTTAACCACATTTAGGCTCCATTTTGTAATGACATTACAAAGAGTTTTTATCCGAGCTATATTTCAGTTAGCCATTAGGAAACAATCAACTCTTTTAATTTTCAATTATGCGTTTTTTTAGCATTTTCTTCTCTATTGCGGTACTCCGAGGGGGTAACACCGAATATCTTTTTAAAAGAGGAAGAGAAGTTGCGAGCAGTGGCGAAACCGACATGAGTGGCAATTTCATTGATGGAGAGCTGGGATTCGGTAAGCAACTGGGCAGCTCGCTTCAGGCGCACTTTTCGGATGAAATCAGTAGGTGTAATGCCGAGCATGTTTTGCAACTTTTTGTAGAGCGAAGCGCGGCTCATGGCGACATCGCGTGCCAACAGGTCAGCGTTGTATTGCTCGTTATCGATATGTGCTTCAATGGCTTTTAGCATCTGAGATACAAGCTTTTCCTCTTCGGCATTGATGGCTATCTTGTCGGGAGAGATGTTAGCCGACTCAGCAAATTGGTGTCGGGCTTCCTCGCGCAACTCAAAGAGGTGGTTCACTCGTGCATCATTCTCTCGCCTCAATTTTGCTTTCTTTTTCTGCAGATAGACGCTAATGAGACCCACAATCATCAGGATGGTAGCCAGGCCATAGGCTGTCTTCATCCACCATGTGAGCCACCAAGGTGGACGTATGGCGAATTGGAATGTGGTGACAGTTCCCCATTCGCTCGATGCCGTAGCAGCCTGTACCTCAAAGGTGTAATCGCCTGGGGGTAGCGCCCTATAGATGGCTGTACATTGTCCACCCCCATCACTGCAAGTGTTCCATTCACTTTCCAAATTCCGGATGCGGTAACGGTAGCGGTCGTGCGAGGGTGTGGCGTAGTTGAGGGTTGAGAACTGGAATGAGAGGTAGTTCTGTTTGTAGGAAAGGTTGCCTAAAAGGGAAAGCGTCGAACTTTCAACCGTTTCTCCGTTTATTGTGATGTTGGTAATGACGACGGGGAGTGGCTTTTCCTCACCTAATTGTTCGTCGGGGCGGAAAGATACGGCCAATCCACCACCTGCTGCGAAAACCAATCGTTTGTCGGTAAGGAGCAGTGCGGCACAATCCATCATTGGTTTAGCAGGGATGCCGTCATCTACACTGAGGTTGACAACGGTAGGCGTAATACGTGAGATGCCATACGATGTGCCTGTCCACACGTGTCCATCAGCATCTGTCACCAAACTGCGTATGCAGTTGTTCGTCAGTCCCTCAATTCTATCAGGTGTTTTGTATTTTTCGCTTTTTGTTCCTTTGCCTTTCACTTCTTCCATTTTGAAGAGTCCGTTCTGAGTTCCTACCCATAAAGTTCCCTTGTGGTCTTTCAGCATACAGTTGTATTTACTGCTGTAGCACTCTATCTCATAGGCATGGGGGAACGGTGCCAGCGTGTCAGCCTTCGTGTCAAGCAGGAAAGCACCATTTTGTGTATAGACTGCCACCCACTCCTCGTCCAAAGGACAGGCTCCTACCATGTGGCGATATTGGTTCAAAGCTGGTAGTTTCTCGTTTAGCGGTATGGTTGTGTGGTCTGACTGAGCATAAGCCAAATGGGAAAGCGAATCACAGCGCAACTGCCTGTCATCATCTATTTGTATGACAAACATAGTCTGTCCGTTGCGCAGGGAAGCACTTCGTGCTTGTCCGATCAAGGGATCATTCCCAGTGTGTATCATAGGCTTAGTCCTATGTGGCGGCTGATAGACGATACCATTGGTGCGAGTGCCTATCCATAGGCCGCCCTGACGGTCAGTTATGGCAACGGTAGCGTCATGTATATGGAGTGAGTCGATGACGTGTTGTTGTTGTGCTGTTGGCTGTGGCGTGTCAGCCTTGTCGGCAAGGATGGTTTTCAGGAAGGGTCTGCCCAATCCGTTCTCGTCGGTTTTTACAAATCTGTATTGGTGGGCGTCAAAGCGGTAAATTCGATAAAAGTCTCGCAGCCATAAAATAGAGTCTCCTTCCCACAATTGGCCATATCGATTGGTGTATTGGGAAAGCTTATATGCCAGGATTTGGTTGCAGGACACAACGTCGAAGGAGTGTCCATTCGAAAGACAAAATACTCCTTCGCAGTTCACGAGCATCTGGCCGTTGGGGAGTTCCACAATCTGCTGCACCTCACCCGTCGGAAGCCCATCGGCCACCATCCAATGACGTTGCCCGCTAATATTTGATGTTAAGAGGAGCAGGCATGTAAGGAAGGTAACAAGTTTTCTTTCCATGGGTGACTAATTGTGAAATCTGTGGGCAAAGGTATGAAAAAAGACGGATTCAACAGCTCGATTTGTCTAAAAAATACGTCTGAAATGTCTATTTGTGCCATAAGACAAGCTGAACCTATGTATTAAGACGAACGAAACACCACATTTCTCAACGAAATTAGTTATTTTGCAGCAAAAATTTAAAAACTCATACAACAATGAAAACAAAACTTTGGTTTGTCATGCTCCTTTTCTCGATGACTGCAGGGGCACAGGAAGAAAATCTGAAGATGCGTTTCGACTTTGAAAATGTATCTGGAACAAGTGTAAAAGACGATATTTCCGGTATCACCGCCAAGACCGTCGGGGCAGCTAAGGTCGTAGAGATGGGTGACTTCCACGTCCTTGACTTGGGCAACGCCTCTGGCTATTTCGACCTGACGAAGAACGCTGGCAGCATCGTCCGCCAGCTGGAGGACTTTACCGTCTCCGTGTATTACCGTGTCAACGAGAATGCCTCGCTCTCCGGCGCAGGCTATTTCCTGTGGTGCTTCTCACAGTTGGCTGCCAACACTGCGGATGCCTCTCCATATACGGCATATCGCCTGAACGCCCAGCGTATGGCCACATCCACAGGTGGCTACAACCATGAAACAGGCATGGAGACAGGAACCGAATCTGCCAAGGGCCGCTGGATTCACTTTCTCTATCGCCAGCGTGGCACTACTGGGCAGGTCTTTCTGAATGGTCGTCAGATGCTCAGTCAGAGCGGAATGCCAGTACTGAAGCAGACGTTCACAGCCGTTCCTGCATACTGCTGGATTGGTCGTGCTCCTTTTTCTGGTGACAGCTATCTGAAACAGACTCTCATTTACGACTTCCGTCTCTACGATGCAGCTCTGGCCGATGCCGAAGTAACAGCCCTCGCTGCCGTAGCCGACGAGCTGGAGACGTCCTACCGCTACGGCGTGTCAGGCGACTTCACAGCCTTGCAAACGAAGCTCGATGAAGTAAAGGACTTTCTTGCTACCGATCTTACTGCATACGCTGACGGGGCTATCGGCCAACTGCGCGATGAGCGGAACCTCTCAGAGAAAGAAATTGTACGCGGGCGCGCATCACAGACTCTGATTGACCTGCGGCTGAAGAACCTTACCTCAGCCCTCATCTCGACCAAGAAGACCGCGGGCTTCACGATGGCCGAGACCTGCATCTTCACACCCGAAGGCCACGGCTTCCGTCATCCTGGTGGCATGGTCACAGAGGCTGATATTAACCGCATCAAGGCAGCTTTGGCTGCCGGTGACACCCGCATCAAGCGCGCATACGAGATTCTGTGCCAGAACGAATACTCGCAAAGCGGCACGGCAACGTGGCCCGTCTGGGAAATCATACGTGGCGGCAGCAGTGGGCAAAATTATATGAATGCCGCACGTGGAGCAGCCATCGCCTTCCAGAACGCCTTGCGATGGCGTATCAGCGGCGACCGTGCCCATGCAGACAATGCGGTGCGTGCCTTGATGAACTGGGCACACAACAACAAATACGTAGGTGGTGACACCAATAAGAGCCTCGCCGCCGGGCTATATGGTTACGGCTTCGCACAGGCTGCTGAGTTGGTACGTGACTATGACGGTTGGAGCCGTACTGACTTCGAGGAGTTCAAGCGCTATATGCTCACCACGTGGTATCCCGTGGCCCTCGATTTCCTGCGCCGCCGTCATGACACGTGGCTCAACGCCCGCTATGCCAACCTTGGCGAGCGCCCGGGACATTATTGGAGCAACTGGGGCCTCTGCAACGCCCTCTGTCTTATGAGTATCGGTATTCTCTGTGATGACGTTCACATCTACAATCAGGGTGTTTCTTTCTACAAATATGACCACGTCGGCACCTATAACCCCAACCGCACTAAGCTCTCGCAGATTCTCAATGACGGATGTGATGAGTTCTTGGGCAACCTCGTACCAGTCCTTATGCCCGACGAACGTGGTCCCTTTGGCTATCTCGGACAAATGCAGGAGAGTGGCCGTGACCAAGGCCACGCGCTGATGGCACTCGGACTGGCTGTCGATATCTGTCAGACGGGCTTCTCACAGGGGGATGATCTCTTCGCCTACATGGATGACCGCATTGCTGCCGGTGCAGAGTTCGTGGCGGCCAGCAATTTCGGAGGCGTGGATGCCGCTTCGCTGCCATGGAAGAACTACAACTATGCCGACTGTCGTGGCACGATGGGTGCCGGTTGGCTCATGACAGGTGTCAACACGGGCGGCTCAGGCGAGTACCGTCCTTATTGGGATCGTCTCATCGGTTACTACGAAGGTCTGCGCGGTGTCAAGATGCAATACTCTGAAGCGGCAAGCGCGAAGATATGTCCTGATGGCGGTGGGGGCAACTACAGCCAGAACAGCGGCGGCTTCGACCATCTGGGCTTCTCCACGCTTACCCACTGGCGACCAGCCATCGAGAAGGCCGATGCCATCACGCCACTTAGCGGTGATATCATATATAAAGGTGTCACTTACAAGAACCAGACCAACCTCGGCGGACTGAAATATACTTATAGGATTGAAAAGACCCGTGCCATCCCTGCCGACGGAGCCGACATCACCCTTATTCCCCAGTTGCCCGCTGACACAGAGGACACAGGTCTATGGCAATGGGAGTCTGGTGAGACCACTCGACAGCTCACCGTAAAGGCCGACCGCAGTCATATTTATCGCGTTACCTACACCGCAGCCAACGGCACGACCTCGGAACAGAGCTTCGCCATCGCTGTTGCAGGCGATGCCGTGCCTGACGTTACTGTTCCCGAGATTACCGTTGATGGCACCATTTACAGTGCTACGGAGCAGACTGTCCTCTACGGCCAAAGCGTAATCCTCTATCTTGGCAACTCTTCCGGCTGGACCGATGACTACCGCTGGAGTACAGGCGCTATGGGCAGCAGCGTAATCGTCATTCCCAACATCACTGAAGACCGCACCTACACCTGCCAGTATGTGAACCAGGGCGGTTATGTCAATGAGCAGCAGTTCCACCTCCATGTTATTCCTGCCCGTCCGTTTATTTCCATCGGTGGCACACAGACTGATGGCGAGACCAGCGCCCTTGTCTTCGCTGGTACGGAAGTCATCCTCGGCCTTACCCTGCCCGACAATGCCCTGCCCGAGGAGGTTACCTGGCAGGATGGCACCCATGGCCGCACCCTCACCGTCAGTGTGCCCACCGGCTTGCCCGACGGGACCCCTCTCACCTACACAGCCATCTATCTTGACAAAACCTACACCTTCACCATAGATGTCAAAGCGGCAGCCTACAGTTACTACGACCTCCTGTTCTCAAAACACAGCTACACCCGCATTGACAGCGAAGCGCAGCTCTCCGAAGCGGTTGCGGCAGGCAGCTACTTTGTCATCGCCAGCGATGAAGCCGACCTCCTCGTTGGTCTTCGGGCTAATGCACCCCACAACGGAAACAGGGCCTTCTTTTATCAGAGCCCAACCGACCCTCTGACAGACCTCCGCACTGTATTCCAGTTTGAATCCTTCGACGGTGGCTACGTTATGCGCAACATCGACTACGACGGCCTGCTCCTGCAGACGGAGTACAATGCACCCCAACAATGGCGCACACACGATCAGCCTTACGCCATTTCGTGGGCACGTTTCCTTCCAGAGAATACTGGCGGAGCGTGGACCATCGAGAACGGCACTTACCCTGGAAACTGGCTCGGCCTTTGGACACCCGTCAACGGCTACCGCGACGGCGAAGAACTGGCTTGTAACAAAACGGGCGATGAGATTGCTCATTTCCAACTCTTCGCTATCCCCCGTGCCCGTTTCCATACGGATTATGTCAGTGTACTCGGCGGTTCCGCAGCCGAGACGCCCATCGACATCACCCCTCTCCTCGCTTCCCCCGACTTTGCTGGCAACGGCTGGCCAGGATGGACTGTCACAGGTACATGGGGCAATCAACGCTTCAATGGAGCCGCTGAAGTGTGGCACAGTACAGATTTCTCTATGCAGCAGACGCTCACTGGCCTCCCTGCAGGTTCCTACACCGTCACTTGCCAGATGGCCAACGGCGAGGGCAGCAACACTGGCTATCTCTTTGCCACGGCTGGCGGCGAAACCACCAAAGCCGTTGTCAAGCAGAGTTGTGCAGGGTCCGATTTCGACACCCAGCGAAACAAGATGGCGAGTGATGCCACCTACGGCCAATTATCCGTTAATGTTACCGTGGGTGATGAGGGTCAGCTCACCCTTGGCATCAAAGAACCCACCAGCGGCACCACCTGGCTCGTATGGGACAACTTCACCCTAACTTATCAAGGTCCCGCTCCTGATCGCATAGAACAAATAGTAAATAGTAAATCGTCAAATAGTGAATGTTTTGACCTCAGTGGTCGTAAAATTATTAAAGGTAATTTGTTAACTAGCAAATTGCCGAAAGGCGTTTATATCATTAATGGTAAAAAAGTAATTGTAAAATGAAACAGAAAGAATGCCTCCTTGCAGCCCTGTTATTGCTGCCACTCGCGGCTATGGCAGCCCTTGAAGCCTCAGATTTGCGTGTAGAGTCATTACGCTCCCCATTGGGCATAGATACGCAGACACACGGCATCGTCAGTGTCACCTATGGTATGACAGAGACACAGGTCATCATGGGTTCGGGCGACTACGACCTCATGCTCGGTGAAGGAATGTCATTACAGCAGCCGATGGCGAAATATTCTGGTTGCCCGAACACGAAGTGGATGAACTGACAACAGACAATTTTCAATTTGAGGCGGGCACAGTATATGACATGTGTGGAATACCAATATATCGCAAATACCCGAATCGGGTATATATCGCCAAAGGGAAAAAGTATGTAAGCCACTAACAGATGTGAGCAGTTGCTCTGTCTGGGATGGCGATTGAATCGAATAACATATATGAAAAAGATTATCCTTCTCTTTCTTTTATTACACACATTGACGATGCCGGCTCAAATCATCTATGCCGACTACAGCGATCCGGATGTTTGCGAGGGTACGGCGGGTGACTATTGGTTGACGGCAAGTAGTTTTCAGTGTACGCCAGGACTGCCCATTCTCCACAGCACGGACCTGGTACATTGGGAGTTGGTGAATTATGCAGTGGAACGATTGTTGCCCATTGAGCATTACAACACCGTTCAGCACGGCTGCGGCGTATGGGCACCCAGCATCCGTCGGCATAATGACACATATTACATCTATTGGGGCGACCCGGATTTTGGCGTGTTCATGGTGAAGAGTGATGACCCGCTCGGACGATGGAGCAAGCCAGTGCTGGTGGTGGAGGGCAAGGGTGTGATTGATCCTTGCCCGCTATGGGACGAGGACGGACGATGCTATCTCGTAAACGGGTGGGCTGCCAGCCGTTGTGGTTTCAACAGTGTGTTGACGGTACGCGAACTGTCTGCTGACGGAAATCAGGTTATTGGTAAGCCTATCCTCGTTTATGACGGTCAAGTGGAAGGTAATCACACGATTGAAGGGCCTAAGTTCTACAAGCGCGATGACTATTACTATATCCTTGCTCCTGCGGGCGGTGTAGAGAAAGGATGGCAGGTAGCATTGCGCAGCCGTAACGTGTATGGCCCGTATGAGAGCAAGATTGTGTTTAATAAGAATGGCATTCATCAAGGTGGTTGGGTGGCGGATAAGTTCATTGCCTTTCAGGACAGAGGCCCTTATGGTCGCATTCTACACCTGCTTGATGTGGAGTGGAAGAAAGAGTGGCCGATGATGAAAGAATTGAAAAGTGATAGAATGAAAAGTAAAAAATGCAAATCACCTATTAAAAATCAATACCAGTGGCACTCCAATTATCAGGATACCTTTGGGCTTACAACGAATAGCGGTGTGCGCGTTTATGGGTACGCTGTGCCACCTGACTTCAAAAACCTATGGGAAGTACCGAACCTGTATCTGAGGAAATTTGAAGGAGAGACGTTTACAGATACTCTTCACCTAACCATCACAGCAACAAATGAAGGTCAGCAGTCGGGATTCGTGGTGATGGGACGTGACTACTGTCGCCTTTCCGTCGAGCTGCAGGATGAAGCTTTTGTGCTGAAACGTATCATTTGCAAAGATGCAGACCGAGATGGAGCTGAAGAATCCGCTATCATAGGGAATATCAAAGCACACTCTTACAATGCCGGTGCCAAAACCAATTATGAATGTCACCTCAGCGTTTGCTTACAGTGTAACAAAGGAGGTCTCTGTCACTTTTGCTACAGTATAGATGGTTGCCAATTCACACCTGTCGCTATTCCCTTCCAAGCCCGTGAAGGAAAGTGGATAGGTGCAAAATATGGTGTGTTCAGCATCACTCATGACGCTAAATCCAAAGGATGGGTGGACCTCAAGTTTTGTGCCACGCCTTTTAATGAATAACAGATTAACAAGTAACATAGTTATATGAAACGTTTCGTCATTACTCTCACGCTCCTCTGTGCAAGTCATTTTTCATTTTTAACTTTTCATTTTTCATTGGACTCAGCACTCGCGCAGGAGTATAAGATGGCTGGACCTTACGAAGTAGTGGCTCGTGACGGTAAGTTCCGAGGAAGTAAAAACGGCAGCGAGCGCGATATGAAAGCGGCATGGGACTTCGCCAAGGAAGGAAAGCACGATGAAGCACTGCGCATCATCAATGCATACACGGAGAAGTTGCAGAGGATTGATGGTCATGATGCACCGCTGTGCCTGATTCAGGGATACTGGCTATGCAGAGCGATGATAATAGAGAAGGAACAAAAGACACCAGCGTGGGAAACTATGCTGAGAAGGGCGATGGTGCCAACGATGAACAAATTCGAGGCGGACAGTCCCTACGCCAACGGCAACTGGGGTGCGATTGTCAACCGCTTCCGCATGGCGGCGGCGATAGTTATGGAGGATACGGTGATGTACCGTCAGGCCATCGACTATTACCTGCACGGTTATGACAACGGCTCACTGCCGCGCTATATCAGTGAGACGGGACAGTGTCAGGAGACAGGACGCGACCAAGGACACGCGCAGTTGGGACTAGAGGCGATAGCCGACATCTGCGAGATGGCTTGGCAGCAGGGCGATGACCTCTGGGGGGCACTCGACAACCGGCTGATGAAGGGCTTTGAGTACACGGCCCGCTACAATCTGGGCAACGACGTGCCTTTCGAGACATGGACAGACTTGACTGGTCTCTACTGCGACTGGACGGAACCGGGGCAGATGGGACGCGGAAAGCTGTGGGACATCTACCAGAAACCCTACGACCACTATGTGAAGGCGAAGGGGCTGAAGATGCCGTACACGAAAAAGGTGCTGGCACTGCAAGCCAAGGCAGAGCGCAAGGGGGAGAGTCGCGAGGTGCGGGTGCCGGGTGTGAAGGAAGGTACGAAACTGCATCAGGTGTTTACGTATCCAGCCCCTGAAGGTGCGCCTCTGAAGCATGACTACGATGTGTTCATCCAGCCGCGCGGCAGCAAGGAGTGGACGAAAATAGACACATATATGGCGAAGGTGAATGCCTCGACTGGCAGCGGCAAGCACGCCATTAGCGAGATTTCCTACGCCTTCTTCGACTTCACGGGCGATGTGTTTGTGAAGGTGGTTAGCAAAAACAAGAAATTCAAGAAGGCCCGCATCCGTCCCGACTATCGCGGCACGATTGCCAACGTGCAGAACGACTCGACGGTGCAGTTCCTTCTGTTCCAGCCTGAGAACGTGAGCGTGGAACTGGACGGCGACATCACTGACAATCTGTTGGTATTTACTTCGAAGCCCACTATTAGCAAAGAAGATGCCGGGAAAGCTGCCAAAGCACAGGGCCGTGACTTCCGCTACTATGCCCCTGGCATATACACGGAAGATGTCATCAAGGTGCCGTCGAATACCACGGTCTATCTTGACGGGGGCAGTTATTTCTCGGGCACCTTTGCCATTGAGAATGCTGAGAACGTGAGCATCTTAGGCCGTGGCATCGCCCGACCTGCAAGTGGCTATGAAGGCTGTCATATTCACTGTTCGAAGAACGTGCTGATTGACGGTCTCATCGTCAACACCTGTCCTGTGGGTGGTAGTGACGGTGTGACGCTGCACGATGTCAGGAGCATATCACATCCTGGATGGGGTGACGGCTTAAATGTCTTTGCCTCCTCGAATGTCCTTTTCGACCGCGTGTTCTGCCGTAACAGCGATGACTGCACCACGGCCTACGCCACTCGGAAGGGCTTCAGCGGCAACACCCGAAATGTGCGGATGCGCAACAGCACACTCTGGGCCGACGTGGCGCACCCTATCTTCATCGGCATTCACGGCAACCCTGAGGTGGGCGACACCATCGAGCATCTGGTTTATGAGAACATCGACATTCTGGGACAGGCAGAGCCACAGGTGGACTACCAGGGCTGTCTGGCCATTAACTGCGGCGACGGCAACCTCGTGCGCGATGTACTCTTCGATAACATTCGCATTGAACAGATTGAGGCTGGCAGCATTGCGCAGGTGAAGGTGGGATATAACCAGAAGTATTGCACGGCACCAGGTAGGGGCGTGGAGGATGTCACCTTCCGCAACGTCCGCTACACGGGCACTACGCCGAATCTCTCCATCATCAACGGCTACGACACCGACCACGGCATCCGCAACATCACCTTCAAAGGAATGAAAATCAACGGACAGCCAATCTACGACGAGATGCCCAGCAAGCCTCGCTGGTATGCCACCGCCGACTACGTGCCGATGTTTGTGGGCAATCACGTCAGCGGCGTGGTCTTCACGAAGGAGATCGGACAGTTCAACGTGAATCAGCAGTTGGCCTACTGCTCTTCACAGGTGGATAAGGCATTAGAAAGTTTGCGTCCCTACGACTTCACCATGATGCCACGCAACATTTTAAGGGAAGGGCGGACATGGAACCTCCGTAAGGCAAAGCCCGAAGAATGGTGCTCGGGCTTCTGGCCGGGCATTTTGTGGATGGCATTCGACTACAACAAGAGCGAGGCTGTCAATAAAGCCGCTATTGGCTACACCGAAGCTATTGCACCTATCATCAATAGTCCCGTATTTGACCACGACCTGGGATTTATCGCTATCAACTCGTTCCTGAAAGGCTATGAGGTAACAAAGAACGAGCACTATAAGCAACTCGCCTTGCAAGCCGCCGACTCGCTGACCACACTCTTCACCCCCACTGTGGGCACCATCCTCAGTTGGCCTCGCCACGTGAAGGACTATGGCGGCCACAACACCATCATGGACAACATGATGAACCTGGAACTGCTGTTCTGGGCGGACAAAGAAAGGCACAGCCAAACCTCAAACCTTTACGATATTGCTGTTCGTCATGCCGATACAACGATGAAGAATCACTTCCGGCCCGATGGTTCATGCTATCACGTTGCCGTCTATGACACCTTGACGGGAAAGTTCATCAAGGGCGTGACGCATCAAGGATATGCTGACTACTCAATGTGGAGCCGCGGACAGGCATGGGCCATCTACGGCTACACCATGGTCTATCGCTATACTAAGAACAAGCGTTTCCTCGACTTCGCTCAAAAGGTGACGGACATCTACCTGAAGCGATTGCATGAAACCAGCGACGACATGGTGCCTATCTGGGATATGGATGACTCAAGAGGTATAGCGGCCCCTAAGGACGCCTCAGCGGCTTGTGTCGTTGCCAGTGCCCTGCTGGAGTTGTGCCAATATGTGAAAGATGGCGACCGCTACCGCGATGCAGCCATACAGATGCTCCGCGACCTGAGTACCGCCCGCTACCAAAGCCGCGACAAGAACGTCTCATTCCTCATGCACTCTACTGGCCACCATCCCGCCGGTTCCGAGATTGATGCCAGCATCGTCTATGCCGACTACTACTATATTGAGGCATTACTAAAATACAAGAACTTATTACAATAATGAAGCCATATAAGTTTGAACCTTATCTGAAGACCACCCTGTGGGGAGGCTACCAGATTGCACCCTTCAAGGGCATATTCACCGCCCAGCCCAATATCGGCGAAAGCTGGGAAATCAGCGGCGTGCCGGGTCACGAGAGCCGTGCCATTGAGCGCGGACTCATCGATGACGTGGATGTGGGACTGACACTCACGGAGCTCATCGACAAATATCAGGGACGACTGGTGGGAGAGAAGGTGTATAAGAAATACGGCAACCAGTTCCCGTTGCTCATCAAGTTCATCGACTCACGTCAGGACCTCTCCGTGCAGGTGCACCCCGATGACAAGTTGGCCATGGAGCGCCACGGCTGTGCCGGCAAGACGGAAATGTGGTATGTCATCAAGAGCGACGTGGGCAGTAAAATATATGCAGGCCTGAAGAAGAGCATCACCCCTGACGATTATGAAGAACTGGCCACGGCAGAACCCATCAACGGACATTCGCCCATGCAGGACGTCATTGCCACCCACGAGGCACACGACGGCGACCTGTTCTTCCTGCCTGCCGGACGCCTGCACGCCATCGGCGCAGGTAACTTCCTGGCCGAAATCCAAGAGACGAGCGACATCACCTACCGCGTCTATGACTTCGGACGTAAGGATGTGCATGGAAATCCCCGTGAACTCCACATTGAAGAGGCAAAGGCTGCCATCGACTATCAGGTGTGGCCGGAGTACCGCACGTCTTATGACTCGACGAAACCTACAAGCCAGTTAATCAACTGCCCTTACTTTGTTGTACACCGTGTAGTGGTTCAAGTGGCGCAACAGGTCGATTTCCACTGCGACTCCTTCGTCATTGTGATGTGCCTCTGGGGTGAGGCCAACATCAATGGCATCCATATCAGCCAAGGTGAAACCATCCTCGTCCCTGCCTGTGAGAATGTCCTTTATATTTTTGGAAATGCAACATTCCTCACTGCCACCATGTAAAAAGATATAGTCCTATGAAACGAATATTAGTTACTGGCGGAGCTGGATTTATCGGTTCTCATCTTTGTGAAAGATTAGTTAGTGAGGGAAATGATGTTATTTGCCTGGACAACTTTTATACAGGCAGTAAGGAGAATGTATGGCATCTGTTGGGTGAGCATAATTTCGAATGATCAGGAGAACCGACCCCGTGATTCAACGATCCTGACTCTAAAGAGAACACTTCAGGGAACATTGAAGGGTATTGGGGCAATGTCTCTAAGAGCGTAGGCGGTCGAGTTCGTGCCTGCCTCGCATTTTGACCTATTTATCCATTTTCCCATTTATCACATGGGGATAGTCTCCACCGTGAGATAATGAACGACGGTACAGTCAGGAAAGTGGAGTGAAATAATAGCAAAAAGCCCTAACAACTACCTTTTGGAAACCCCTTTATGGAAAGGGAATCTGAGAGATGAAGGTAGGTGTTAGGGTTTTTTCTTAAACCTTTATCTTTTCCAAGCGTCTATAGAGTTGTATGGAAAAGAAACTATTTGGGAAAGGCCTTCGGCCATTGTACTGTTTGTTAGCGGCATTCCTCATCACGTCGGCTGATGTCTATGCCCAGTTTGGAGGATTTGGTATGGGAATGCTTGGAATGCCAAGTATGTCCGGTATGCCTGACATGGGGAATATGTTTCCCCAGGTGAAGCACACCAAGGTGGAACAACTCAAGTCGAACCTGCCCGTGATTACCATCACCACCGACACGGCCCTGAATGCCCGGCAGAAAGTGACGGCACACATGAAGACCAAGGACTACGACGGACCTATTGGCATCAAGCTGCGTGGTAACAGTTCGCTGGGCTTCAACCAGAAGAAATACACCCTTGAGACTCGCCAGGAGAATGGCAAGGAACAGGATGTCAGTCTGTTAGGCATGCCGGCCCATAGCAAGTGGGTGCTGTTGGCACCCTACAACGACATCTCGATGATGCGTGACCCGCTGGCCTTCGAGCTATGGCGCGAAATGGGGCATTGGGGACCTCGCACCTGTATGGTGGAACTGGTGATGGATGGTGAGTATCATGGAATCTACATTCTTTGCGAAGCCATCAAGCGTGGTGCGGAGCGTGTGAACATTGATAAGCTGAAGAAGAGCGACGTTTCGGGGCGTGACGTTACGGGAGGCTATCTGTTGCGTATCGACACCTTCAATGAAGACGATGCCACCTTCACCTCAAAGGTGCCCGGCATTGGCAAGGGCTCTATGACCAGCGAGATTATTTGGTCGTGTATCTATCCCAAGAAGAGCAAACTGCAGCCCGAGCAGTTTGCCTATATCCAGAACTTCGTCGATTCGATGGAGCTGGCCATACAGTCGGATGATTTCAGGGACCCGGAGAAAGGCTATGCCCACTATATCGACGTGCCTTCGTTCGTGGACTATTTCATACATACCGAGCTGAGCCTGAATGCCGACGGCTATAAGCGCAGTGCCTATTTCTATAAGGAGAAACTGCACAAGGACGGGACGGGAGGAAAAATGCAGGCTGGGCCTGTGTGGGACTACAACCTCGCCTATGGCAACTGCAATTTCGCCAATGCCAACAATTTGGAGGCCTGGTGCTTTGAGGGCAGCAGCAACAACCCGACGCCAGCCCTATGGCAACGACTATTGCAGGATCCCGACTTCCGAAAGGCCGTCAAGACCCGCTATCAGGAGTTGCGCAAGGGCATACTCAGCACTCGCCATATCAATGAATTCATAGACCGTCAGGCGAAGCTGCTGGCACAGGCCAAGGACCGCCATTTCAAGGAATATCCCGAACTGTTGGTCAGCGAAGAGAAGGCCAAGGCGTCGCAGAAGGCCACCAACCCTCAGGGCGGCTTTGGCATGTTTGGCGGCTTCGGTATGGGCGGTGGCTTCGGAATGGGTGAAGGAGGATTCGACCAGGTAGGTATGTTTGCTGCCTATCGCGTCAGCTCCTATGAAGAGGAAATCGGCATCCTGAAGAAATGGCTCTCCGATCGTCTGGCTTTCCTTGATAAGAACATCGAGCGCTTCGACAAAGACTGGGAACCCAATATTCAGGAACCGGTAGAAAGAAAGATGCAGTTCCCGTTCTAACTACATATCACGGTCTAAGCGTCCGCGCCAAGGATCATGGGGTCGGTTCTTCTGATCATTTTTCAAATTAAGTGAAATGCGAATGAGACAAGTAATAAAGCATAGAGATATCAGACTCTTGAAAATGATCAGGAGAACCGACCCCGTGATTCCTAGAATGCATACCTTTAAGTTAAATGGTGTTCCATTTTTTCTTTATCCTTAATAAATCCCAAAAGTTTCTCCCACATCAG
>JAEEGK010016157.1_pt1 | contig 16451 bp, 15 predicted proteins | sample 8958771 | NCBI WGS metagenome assembly JAEEGK01 (sample SAMN16246547, study PRJNA631951) | gut metagenome | biome: gut microbiome; feature: rumen; material: SC-attached | host: Bos | place: Iran: Karaj | collected 2018-10 | reverse complement strand
ACCAATTTAGACTTTCCAAAATAGTCTATGGATCTGCTTAGAGTTCATTATACACCTTTAGATACTTGGAGGGTAGACGCGGATGGTTTGACGCTTACGAATAAACAGAGAGAGGCTCCCGAATGCGGGAGTCTCTCTTTTCTGCTATTTCATTATGATCCGTTTCATGAGCGTCAAATCAACCGCATTCAGCCTGCCGTTGCCGTCGAGATCGCCTGCCTGCCAGTCAGGAAGCGTACTTGTTCTGGTGATGAGATAATCGGCCAAAGCCGCGGCATCTGCGGCATTCACCGTGCCGTCTGCGTTAATGTCGCCCTTTTGTTCGCTGCCTGCGATTTCCGACTCGCTGAGCGCGTAAGAATATACCGTGATATTGTCCAGATATCCAGCGTAGCCGACATCCTCCGGATAGAATGACTTCCCGAACAGAAGCTTCATATTGGTACCCATATCCGCAAGACAGGTCGTCAGCGTATCTGTTTCCGCGGCGAGCCTGCCGTCCACATAGAGCCTGCACGCGGTCGGTGTAACGGTAAATACATACCTGTGCCATTGCGCTGCATCGAGATCAAAGCGCAGACCGGTTTCACCGCGCCATGTATCCACGGTGGTCTGGAAGCGGAAATGATCCTTTGCGATCTTGAAAAATGCATATTTTTCCTTGTCCTGTCCGGTTGCAAAGGTGAAGAAATCGCCCTCTGATTCTGATTTTGCATCCATGCAGACCGTGTATTCCCGGCAGCCGTCAAGCAATCCTGATGCAACAGCAGCATAATCGTCTGCCTTTCCGCCAAAATACAGAACATTGCCGCGCTCCGGATCATTTTGTATCTCAGTGTTGCCGTATAGTGTGAGGTCATTGCCGTTCCCAGTAATGTCGGGGACAGTTTTTCCGTTTGTCTGCTCAAAATCAAATGCTGCGGAACGGGTGCAGGGTTCTGTTTCACCGAGCGGTTCTCCGTAGATTTTTACCTCGTAAATCGCCGGATTATACCAGTTATTGTTCGGATTGTTTTGCAGCGTTGCGCTTTTGACATTCAGGCGCACATACCGCGCTCTGCCCGAAATCAGATTGCTGTTGAAGCCGTAAGTTTTCGAGACAGCCTCACGGCTTTTGTCGCTGTGGTCGTAAATCGTTGTCCAGCCCTGCCCGTCCGTACTGCCTTCGACCATATAGGCATAATAGCCTTCGGAGCCTTTGCAGATATACCACGAGATCTGGATGTTCTTTACATCGCAGACGCGCTCCAGATCAACCGTCAGTGTGAAGGGCCATGCCTTTGTTTCTTCGACGGAGGAGAATGACGTGCGGTAGTCACCGTCAAAGGCTTTGCACGGCGCACGGCTGCCTTGTGCTGCCAGCGATGAAACCGCAGGTTTATCCTGCGAGAGAAGCTGCCCCTGCTGTTCCGGATAAAGTGCGCCGGTTTTGGTGCTGTAGCGGAATGACGGATAATAGTCATAGAATGCAAAGCCGTTGTCAAAATAGAGCGGGCAGAGCGTTGTGCCGCTTGAATCGGAGGAATGCAGCCAGCGGTAAGCGTGCATCAGATAATTCTGATCCTGTAAATTGACAATCCAGCCGGACTGTGACGAGAAAGTCGATGTATTGCCGATTGCACGCAGATCGCTCCATGCTCCTGCGATATCGTCCGTGACTGCGTAGGCACCGCTGCTCGGATACCAGCCCGCCGCCTGCGAGGTAAACAGAAAATAATAGCCGTCCTTTGATATGTTATACTGACAGAGCAGTCGACAAACACCCAAAGATCTGGTATAATAGAAATAATCAAACCAGAAGGGGTAAAGGTAATGAAGTACAGCAAAGAATTCAAAGAAGAAGCGTTAAAGCTTTCCGATGAAATCGGAGTAAAGAAGGCTGCTCAGCAGTTAGGAATCCAGTATTACACGCTGTCAGATTGGCGTTCCAAGCGGAATGCTGCTGCAAAGGCTAAAAAGAATCAGATGTCTGATGAAGAGCTAAAGCAGCGTAATCTGGAGCTGGAACGCGAAAACGCTGAGCTGCGTAAAGCGAACGATATTCTTAAGGACGCACTCGTTTTTTTCGCAAGAGACCGGAAGAAGTAAAGACAAGCGAGCGGCATCTGTTCGTCAATGAGTTCCGCAGCAAGTACGGCGCAAAGGCAATTTGCAAATTCCTGAAAATCAGCGAATCCGGTTATTATCGCTGGCTTAGGAATCAAGGCAAGCCCGGCGTGCGAAAGATTCTTCTGGTCAAGATACAGGGCATATTAGCAGAGCATCCGGATAACCGGAATTACGGTGTCCGCAGGATGCAGACGGCGCTTGCGCAGCGCGGGACACATGTCAGCATCAGAACTGTGTATCGTACCATGAGTGAGGCAGGCCTTATCCACAGGCATCGCAGACCGCACGGTATCACAAAGGCTGACACGGCAACACAGGACAAAGAGAATCTGATCAAGAGAGATTTCACAGCTTCTGCACCGCTGAAGAAGCTCCTGACGGACATCACTGAAGTCCAGTGCGCAGACGGAAAACTCTATGTCTCGCCGGTTCTTGACTGCTACAACGGTGAGATCGTTGCTCTCGAAATGCGTGATAACATGAAGAAGGAACTCTGCATAGATACCGTCAGACAGCTTCGACAGAAGTACGGACGGCTCGAAGGAACGATCCTTCACAGCGACCGCGGCTGCCAGTATACCAGCTATGCTTTTCGCAGAACGCTCGTGTCAGCCGGGCTGATCCAGAGCCTGAGCGGCACAGCACATTGTTACGACAATGCCCGTATGGAGAGCTTTTTTGCCACCCTGAAAAAGGAGAAGCTGTATCAGCTCCCGACCTACAGAATGAAGCGTGAAGATGTCAAAACAGCCGTCTTCAGATACATCTTTGGTTACTACAACACCCAGAGAATCAACAGCTTCAACAAGGATGGCCTCCCACCTGTGGCACTAAGGTCTTCAACCGGGCTGGCTCACCATGCCGCCTGATACCTGTCTATTACAGATTTTGGGTATTCTCTGACTGCACATTTCTTGACAATTCCAATGTGGTTGTAATTTGCCCTGCCAGTATGAAGTATATCGGAAAAGCAGCATTTCAAAGCTGCCAGACAATGATGGATCTGATCCTGAACAACGGCTTGCAGTCGATCGGCACAAATGCGCTGTCCGACATGCCATATTTGGATTCATTGTTCGTTCCCGATTCGGTCATGGAAATCGGCACGCAGGAAAACTGCACGCTGAATGTTATTTACGGCACCCCCGGCACCGCCGCCGAAGAATTTGCACTTGAAAACGGCATTGCATTCCATGACGCCGCAGAATTGCAGCTTTCGGGTGAGCCTGTCACAATCAATTACGGTACGGATACATGGAGCATTCAGAATGCCGGCGCAGATTTCAACAGCGAATACTATCTGACAGAAGCTGCACGCGACCGTCTTCGTGAAATCATGGCAGTCTATCAGGATAAGATGGATGCAGCATGGGACGGTGAATGCTTTGGCTTATCCATATCCTTGATTCTTCTGAAAGCAGGCGAATTCACACCCGAACAGATCCAGCCCGGCGCCAAAACAGTTTCTGAAATCACATCGGATCAAGCCGTTCAGTCTTTTCTGAATTATTATCACTTCACACAGCATACTGCTGATATGAAGTCTCTTGCGACTGCTCCAAAAACAGCATCACAGACGATGTATCGAATCATCCAGATGGGGAAGGCGTCAAAGCACGGCGGTCTGCCTTTTTTGATCTCGTTTTCATTTGCGGATTTTGGGCATGCAGTTGTCGGATACGGGCAGGAGGACGGAAGCTGGGAGATTGGCGGAGAAATATATGACGGTCGGATTCTCATCTGGGATCCGAATTTTCCGACTGCGCCGAATGAAAATGCATACCTCTACTATGACAGTCGGACGCTTGCTCACTGCGTCCCGTGTTACAATGTCGATTCAAAATCTGCCAGCTTCATAAAGCGCGTGACGAATGCAGTTGACATTCTGAATGCATATCCTTATCCGTTTGATACGCGAGCAGGAGATGTAAATCGTGACGGCGAAGTCCGAATCAGTGATGCTGTGATGCTGGCACATATTATAGCAGAAGATGCCGGAGCGGGGATTACATCTGCGGGATTGTACAGTGCTGACTGTAACAACGACGGATTGATTCAATTAGTTGATATGAGAGTACTATTAAAGCAGCTCATATAATAAAAAGAAAAACGGAGATCGGGCACACATCATCCGAAAGAGATAGAAGGCACTCCACTGGAAACGAAGCTGCTTGATATTTTTAATGCAGCATCTGAGACTTATGATGAGGTTGATTAATCAGAAACGCAGACGATTCAAAAGATCGCCTGCGTTTTTTTGCCCTGATGATAGGAGGTAACCTATGAACAACAAAATGAAACGCGTCTGCCCGAAGCAGTCTTTATGTCGGGCATCACTCAGCGCTGATCGCAATATCACCGGAGGTCGTGTTGATCCTGATCTGATTTGCGCCGCTGCCGGCAGTGTAGGTATTGCCGTCTAGTTTCAGCGAAATATCGGAATCAAATTTGCCCGATGTACTGTCCACGGATGCCTTGAAATCGGACGATCCCGGGACAAAGAGCGCAGCCTTGCCGGAGGTTGTATCGACATTCACGGATGCAGGCACCGCGCCGAAATGCAGCGTTTCATTGCCGCTGGTGCTTTCCGCGGTAACAGAATCGCTCTGCTGCACGCTGAGCTCTGTATCGCCCGATGTCGAATGCAGCTTCAGCGTTTTCACGGTTTCTGCTGTGACCAGGATCTTGCCGGAGGTGCCGGTCACTTTCAGCGTGTCGGCAGAGCCCTTCTGGTCAACGGCCACATCGCCGGAGGTGGAATCAATTTCAAAATCGGAGGCGGAGCAGCCGCTGAGCTGCAAGGTGCCCGATGTGAGATCTGCCGCAATCGTTTTTGCCGAGATGTCCGTGAATGTCGTATCGGCGGAGGTGCAGTCGCATTCCAGCGTATCAAGCTCCATGCCGTCCGGCAGCAGAATCTCCAGTTCTTTCTTTGCGTCGGACAGATTGAAGCTGACGCCGGGCTTGCAGTAGCGGACATGCAGAGTTGTGCCGTCCAGCCAGGTCTGCACCTTCTGTTCATCGTTCAGGGAGACATTGCAGGTCTCAGTCACGGTAACATTCTTCTGGTCGTGATGGGCGACTGTGATGCTGCCCGATGTCCAGTCAATATCCAGTGCAGTGACCGCGCTGTCAGTCGCGAAATCGCCCGCGCTGTATTTGTCGCTGTTTTCAAACACGATCGCGGGATTTGTGCAGCCGGATGTGCAGACTGCGGCTGCTGCAGAAAGAACCAGTGCAAACAGTTTGATCATCTTTTTCATAGTCGTTTCTCCTTTTATTTCCGGGTTTGTTTGAGGATGCCGCACATGCCGAAAATCGCGGCAAGAACGGTGCAGATTATCAGAGTGCTCCAGCAGATAAATCCGTTGATGCTGTCGCCGGTTGAAAAGCTCATATCAAATTTTGGGAGATACAGCCCCTGACCGAGCAGCAGGAGGGCGACCGTATTGCCGAAGAAGCCGAACAGTCCTGATACGAGCAGGCACGCTGCGGCTTTGAGCAGCCCGTTCCAGTTCGGATAGCGAATCAGCAGAAACAGCAGCCACACCCATGCGATTGGGACGATTGAGCAGGCGAATGCGGTGCGGAAGAATCCTGCGGAGCCTGCGCGGATTCCGATCATGACCATCATCAGAATATAGGTCAGCGTATCGGCGGAAAAAACAGCCAGCCCCTTCTGATTGCCGAGCAGCTTTGCGGCCGGCTTTGTGTGGACGACAAACGGCATGAAGATCACGCACAGCCCGAACAGCACCGCGGGCGCCGCAATCAGGAACCAGCTGCTGCCGGAATAGATGCTGCACACACCGAGCAGGAGCAGCAGGCTTGCCGTGAAGGATGTGACCGTCCACAGGAACTTGTTATCCGGCACCATCAGCGGCACAACGATCAGGGATGCAGGAATGAACATTGCCGCCAGCACGATGAAGAACCATGTCAGCCCGGCGCCGCCTGCCAGATTGACGATCAGGCAGATGAGGATCGGGAGCGCGAAGATGCCGCCGATGATGCTGCCTGCAACGGCGCTGCGCCGCTTGAAGAATTTTGCCTGCGTGTCCAGCACGCGGCTGCGTTCGGCATAGATCTCTTTGTCGAGGAGCGGATCTGCGGCGCTCATTTCGCCGAGCAGCGCTGCGCAGGCATTGCATTCCCGCACATGCGCTTCCACTGCGGCCGCGCTTGCCGGGGAGCAGACCTGATCGACATAGAGCGGGATCAGATCGCGGATCATTTCGCAATTATAATTCATGTGATTCCATCCTTTCTTTCAGTTTGAGGCGTGCGCGATGATAGGTGACTCTCGCCCAGTTTTCGGTCTTCCCGAAGATTCTTCCGATCTGTGCAAATGAAAGCTCACCGAAGACACGGAGCGAAAAGACTTCTTTGTACGGTTCTTCCATCTCATGCAGGAGCAGATGGATGCGGAACGATGTCTCCGCGTCGATCATGCTCTGCTCGATGTCGGTGCTGCTGTCTGCGAGGTTTTCATCCGGCTCGCCCTGAATCCGGGCGGATTTGCGCGTGCTGTCGATAAAAATATTCTTTGCAATCGCGCACAGCCACGAAAAGCATTCCGATTCACCGCGGAATTCCTGCTTGGTTGAGATTGCCCGGAAGAAGGTCTCCTGCGTGATCTCACTCGCTGCATCTTCGTTCTTTGCAAGCGTCATCGCATAGGAATAGACCTTCATATAGCAGGAATGATACAGCTTTTCGGCAGTTTCCCTGTCCAATCACCGCACCTCCTTTCTCTGGATCTTGTAAGATATACGCACTGAAGCTTCGGCGGAAAGCCGTCCGTTTTTTGGCTTTCTGTAGGTTAGACGGATTCAGAGCGGTTTCGTTACAAAAAAACTGAAAAAATTTTTTTGCCGCAAAATGATCCCCACCTGTGCGCACGGGGGAGAGAAATACGATCTATATTATACCATAACCGCACAGGAAATGCAAGAACGGCAGATGCTCTTTGATCGGCAGGATTTTGAACATCTTTGTGCCGGACAGTTGCAAAGTCTGTCAAAATATGGTATTATAATGACAGAATCATGATAGTATGGCTGATTGAGATACAGCCGTTTTCGCCTGATCCCGGAACCGGAGGAATCAATTTATGAATCTGAAAAAGAAGATCGCCGCCTTTCTCTCATCCGCACTGATCATCGGAGCGGCGTTTGCTGCAAGCGGTGTGTTCCTGCTGTTTTCGGTCACAGCGGAATACCGGGCGGCAGATGCTGCGGATGCCGCTGACAATCCCTGCAACAAGCAGGATGACAAGGAGGTGCCCTATGACAGAACGCGCTGGGTCCAGCCTGCCGAATGGAATTGCGCCGCGGTGGACCCCAGAGACTATCCGGGCGGGATCATGCTGTTTGCGGATAAGATCGGGCTGGAGCCGGAATACGGAGCGGGAAAGACACAGCGGATCTATGTCAGCATTGTGGGGGCAGAGGAGCCTGTCAATTTCATCAAGCTTCATCTTTTCTATGACACCCGCCTGACGGTCAAATGCAATTCTGCCGGCGAACCGGTGACTGCCGGCAAGGGTGTCACAGGGTTCACAACCGGCTCGGCCCTGATCGAAGAAGGGCAGATTGCATTCTATGCTGTTTCCGATGAGGCCGTGCGGATTGATCGGGGCTGTGTGTTTACGGTTGATTTTACCGTTCCTGAATCTGCTGCGCCGGGTGATTTATATCCGATCGGCTTTGCGTATGTGGATGACGGCATTGTCAGCGATTGCTTTATCAGCTCGGATAGGAATGAAGCTGCAAAGATTCAGATGACCTACCTGTTCACCAAGGGAATCAACAACGGGTATATCAAAATCCTGGGTGAGAAGCAAACTACCACCACGACCGCAGCGGAACCGCTCTGGGGCGATGTCGATTGCAGCGGTGACATCACGCTTGCGGATGCGGTTCTGCTTTATCGGATTGGCGCGGAGGATCCCTGTGACGATGTGGAGCTGACGGAACAGCACATTGCTGCGGCGGACTGCGACAGCGACAACGCAATCACCCTTCTGGATGCGGCGAAGCTGCTTTCATATTTACAGGCAGAAGGTGCGGGTCAGGATGCGGAATCCGATTGATACTATATGTAACAGCGGCAAAGAAAACAGGCACTCCGATTTCCCCGGAGTGCCTGTTCAGTTTGCGCTGATTATTCCGCGAGCAGTCTGCGCTTGAGCAAAGTCAGATCGGCAGCATTGAGTGCGCCGTTCTGATCTGCATCCGCAGCATACCAGCAGGGGAGTGTGAGCCCCGGCTCGGCAAGCAGCCATTTATGCAGCAGCACAAGATCCGCAAGCTGAACCGTGCCGTCCGTGTCGGCATCGCCTGCCGGCGGCAGGGTGTCCTGATTGTAACGCAGAGCCGCCCGGTATGCAAAGCAGGCTGCCATCATCAGCGGACCCACGCCCTTTGCCTCATTGACGCGGTAGCCGTTTGTCAGGTAGCTTTCCGCCGTTGTGCCGACGCCGGAGGAAAGATAGACATTGTGCAGCCCGTCTTCGTCGAGCTGTGTCTGCACGGTTCCGTTGAAGGCGCGCAGACCCGCTTCACAGTATTCGCTGCCGATCCATCCCTCGGTATATGATTTCAGCATTGCATAGGCGATCAGCACCGTGCCGGAGGATTCGAGCAGGTTGTAGTTCGACGATCGCCTGAGCGTGCCGTCGCGGTTGATGACATTGTACCACATGCCCGTCTCTGCATCCTGATATTGCAGCATCCCGTCAAAGAGCTGCGTCTCGACCGCGATGAGCGCTGCCCGCTCCGCGGAAAACCGCTCCGGGAGCATGGAGATCACATCTGCGAGCGCCGCCGCATACCAGCCGACTGCGCGCAGCCAGTATTGCCCGTTGACGCCTGCCTCGGGTCCCCAGCCGTGATGATAGAGTCCGGTTTCCGCATCATAGAGATGTGTGCCGATCCAGCACATCCGTGCGGCTGCTTCGGCGTATAACTGATCCGGCTCGATTGCGGCGTCCGTGCCGTCGATGATGCCGTCCTCCACGGCGTTTGCAAGCTCCGTGAAGAAGGGCGTTGCCATATAGAGCCCGTCCAGCGCGACAGGATAGGTGATCCAGCTGCTGCTCACATTGCCGTGCTTGTGGCAGAAATTGCCGTCTGTCCCGTCAACCGTCGGGTAATGATGCTCCATAAGGTCATAGACCCGGAGGATCATCTGCGTGTATTTCTCACGCTCGTCCTCCGTCGGAATATTGCTGCGCAGCAGATCGAACATTGCGCGCACGGGCGGGATCGAATCCACCTCATTCTCGCGGTAATAATTGTCCGTGTTCCCGGTTGTATCGACCGCAGCGCCGGAATCGGTGCGGATGATATTCGCATTGTAGAACGCATTGACTGCGGGATAGGTGCGCACGGAGATCGGCAGGCAGTCGTCCATCATCAGATAGGCGTCCGTCATGATGCCGTTGTAATAGGTCCAGCTCCGCCGCTTGCCCTCCGTGTCCCACGAAAAGCCGCCGTTCCGGCTGCCGAGCGCCGCAAGGTTTTCCTCGTACAGCTTCTCCGCAAGCTGCTGCACCTGCTTCACATGTTCTCTTGTTTCCGCGATCGGATCGGTCGCGCTCTCCGCAGAGACGGCGCCCCGGCTGCTGAGCAGGAGCATTGCGCCGGCTGCTGCGGCGCACCGTTTGAAATGCTGTTTTTGCTGTTTCATCGCTTTCTGTATCCTCCCCCGGGGCAGTGTGTCCCGCTTTTAGTATAGCATGCCGTGCAGTAAAAAACAATAACATATTATCATCTTTCTCTGACAAAGTCTCACAGCTTTCCGCCGGCGTGCGCATCGGCTTGCCATCCGGGCTTTTTTGTGATATAATAAGCATAATATCAATGTGCGCATCATGCCGGGCGCGTGTTGTCCGGCGGCGAGGAGGTGCCTATGCCGTTTCAGATCATCCGCAATGATATTACAAAGGTGCACGCCGATGTGATCGTCAACACGGCGAACCCGAAGCCGCAGATCGGCAGCGGGACAGACAGCGCAGTCTATGCAGCCGCCGGAGCCGACGCGCTGCTTGCCGCACGCCGTGAAATCGGAGAGATTGCACCGGGACAGGCGGCAGTGACACCCGCGTTCAGTTTACCGGCGAACTATATCATCCATACCGTCGGCCCCGCCTGGCTGGACGGTCAGCACGGTGAGCAGGAGATCCTGCGGGCATGCTACGCGAATTCACTCGCGCTTGCAGCAGAGCTCGAAGCCGAAAGCATTGCTTTCCCGCTGATCGCAACGGGCGTTTACGGCTTCCCGAAGGATGCGGCGCTGGACATCGCGCTTTCGGAAATCGGAAAGTTTCTTCTGACGCATGAGATGCAGGTGATCCTTGTGGTGCTCGGGAAGAAAGCCTTTGCGCTCTCGGAGCAGCTCATGGGCTCGGTCGAAGCCTATCTGGACGAGCATCAGGTGCAGGCGCTGGAACAGGCAGAATATGCAGACGGGCGCCGGCTTGCAGAGGCGCGCAGACGCCGTGCCGCACTGCTTTCTGCGCAGGATGTGCCGCCGCCCGGCATGCCGCGCAATGCTGCACTGCCGCTTAAGCAGCTTCTCAGCGACACGGGCGACAACTTTCAGCAGCGGCTCTTCCGGCTGATCGACGAGCGCGGTCTGGACGATGTGACCGTCTACAAGAAAGCGAACATCGACCGCAAGGTGTTTTCCAGCATCCGCTGCAAAAAAGACTACAAGCCGGCCAAGAAAACCGCCGTCGCACTGGCGGTCGCGCTGGAGCTCAGCATGCAGGAGATGACCGGGCTGCTTGCCTGCGCGGGCATTGCGCTTTCACCGGGCGACAAATTTGATCTGATTATTTCATACTGCGTGCAGAACGGCATCTATGATATTTTCAGGATCAATGCACTGCTCTTTGAATACGGTCAGCCGACGCTCGGGGCATAATCACCGCAGAAAAACTCCCGCATCATTGGCATTCTGCGCCCTTGATGCGGGAGATTCTTATGATTTGCGGCGTTTTTGTGTGAGCGCGGACAGCGACGGAGCGCTTCGCATTTGTCGTCTGACAAACGACCACTTCTTCTCTTATATGGGTTATACTGGAATCATCAGAGGAAAGGAGGTCTTCGATATGATCGGAGCATTGTTGGGCGATATGATCGGCGCCCCCTATGAGTTTGACAGGGGCGGCAAGACAAAGGCATTCCCGCTGTTTGTGCAGGAAAGCCGTTTCACGGACGATTCCGTGATGACAGCGGCGGTCGCGGACGCACTGATGGAGTCCCGCGGCAAGTCTGACGCTGCGATCCGGGCAGCGCTTGTCCGCTGCATGCAGCGCTGGGGCAGAGCCTACCCGCATGCGGGCTACGGTGGACGGTTCAGAAAATGGCTGCACACGGAGGATCCGCAGCCGAACGGCAGCTTCGGCAACGGCTCGGCGATGCGCGTCTCTGCGGCAGGCTGGCTCTTTGATGACCTCGCAGAAACGCGGCATGCGGCAGCGCTGACCGCAGAGGTCTCGCACAATCATCCCGAGGGCATCAAGGGCGCAGAGGCGGCTGCGGCAGCGATCTTTCTTGCGAGAACCGGCAGCAGCAAGGCGGAAATCCGTGCATACACCGAGCGGGAATTCGGCTATGATCTTTCCCGCACCTGCGCAGAGCTCCGCCCCGGCAATCACCATGACGAGACCTGTCAGGTGACGATACCGCTGGTGTTTGCGGCATTTCTGGAGAGCACCGGCTTTGAGGACGCGATCCGCAATGCAGTCTCCCTCGGCGGCGACACTGACACGGTCGCGTGCATCACCGGCAGCATTGCAGAAGCCTTTTACGGTGTGCCGGAGGAAATCGCAGCAGAGGGCAGACGGCGTCTGCCGGCGGATCTGCTGGATGTGCTGGATCGGTTTCAGGCGGCAATCGGGGCGCGTGAGGCGAATCTGCACGATGCGGCTGAATGCGGTGCTTTGCAGGGACATATCTGCTATGAGGTCGGCGATATTACCGCGATGGAGACCGACGCAATCGTGAATGCCGCGAATCAGACGCTGCTCGGCGGCGGCGGTGTGGACGGCGCAATCCACAGGGCGGCGGGTCCTGCGCTGCGGAAGGAATGCATGAAGCTGCACGGCTGCAAAACAGGCGAAGCGGCGATCACAGGGGGCTACCGTCTGAAAGCAAAGTATATCATTCACACGGTCGGTCCCGTGTATCATGCGGGGGATCCGAACTGTGCGGAGCAGCTGTTTGCATGCTGTTACAATTCGATGGAACTGGCTGCGCGGTTTGATGTGCATTCGATCGCGTTTCCTGCAATCTCCACCGGCGCATACGGCTATCCGAAGCGGGAGGCGGCAAAGGTTATACTGCTCGCACTCGCCCGCTGGGTCTATGCGCATCAGGATTACCCGATCAGGATTGTGCTGGTCTGCTATGATTATGAGATGCTGGAATGTTATCGGGCGGCGGAGGAAATGCTGAAAACGGCGGCGGAATGACAGGGCTCTGAACATCTGCACGGCATTTGTGACAGGCATTATTCATATGACAAACGGAACGCTCCTGTGTGTGCAGGGGCGTTCTTCGCATTTCCTGACCGGAATAAAGACCGCAGACATGCGTGCATTGACACGCTCCGCGAAATATGCTATACTGGTACACAAGGATCCCGCATCACATACGCCCAAGGAGAACTGCGATGGAAACGAAACTGAAGCTCAACACCTGGCAGACGGTTCGCGTCGGATTTGCCTTTCTTGCGATTCTGGCCTTCTGGCAGATGTATAACAATGTCATTCCGCTGATTCTGACGAAGACCTTTCACATGGACAAGAGCCTTTCCGGGCTGATCATGGCTGCGGACAATGTGCTTGCCCTGTTTCTGCTCCCGCTGTTCGGCGGGCTGTCAGATCGCTGCAATGCGAAGCTCGGAAAGCGCCGGCCGTTTATTCTGGGCGGCACGCTTGCCGCTGTGTGCCTGATGCTGCTGATTCCGCTGCTCGACAATGCGTATTATGAAAACCCGCGGACGCTCACAAAGGTGCTTTTTGTCTGCGTGCTCGGCGGCGTTCTGGTCGCGATGGGCACTTATCGGAGCCCGGCGGTCGCGCTGATGCCGGATGTGACGCCGAAGCCGCTGCGCAGCAAGGGCAATGCCGTGATCAATCTGATGGGTGCGCTCGGCGGCATCATCTATCTGGTGATCGCAAAGTGCATGTATCCCTCCGAACGGACGCAGGATGCGCCGCATGTGGATTATTTCCCGCTGTTTCTTGTGGTGGCAGGCATCATGATCCTGTCGCTCGTTGTGCTGCTGCTCTTTGTCAATGAGGTGAAGCTCAATGCGGAAATGCTCGCCTATGAAGCCGCACATCCCGAGGAGAATCTTGCCGTTGAGACCGCGGAGCACAAAGAAGTGCTCCCGAAGGATGTGAAGAAAAGCCTGGTCTTCCTGCTTTTCTCGATCGCGCTCTGGTATATGGGCTACAACGCGATGGAGACTTGGTTCACGACCTATGCGGATGCTGTCTGGAATCTTGGGCTCGGGGATGCGTCGCTCTGCCTGACGGTCGCGACCGGCGGCGCGGTCATCTGTTTTCTGCCCGCTGGCGCGGCTGCCGGCAGGATCGGGCGCAGGAAGACGATTCTGTGCGGCGTGCTGCTGCTCGCTGCATGCTTCTGCACTGCGTTTGTGTATACGCTGCTGTTTCAGGAATTTCACAGCCCGCTTTACATCCTGTTTTTCCTTGTGGGTGCAGCGTGGGCGATGATCAATGTCAATTCGCTGCCGATGGTGCTGGAGATGTGCAGGGGCTCCGAGGTCGGGCGATTCACCGGGTTTTATTATACATTCAGCATGATTGCGCAGGTCGCAGCGCCGATCTGTGCGGGCGCACTCATGGAGCATTTCAGCTACATGACGCTGTTCCCGTTCTGTGCGGTCTTTGTCCTGCTCTCGCTTGTGACGATGCTCTTTGTGCGTCACGGCGACACAAAGGCAGCGGTAAAGCGCGGGCTGGAAGCATTTGAGGATATGGAATGAGCGGGGAGGAGCACCGATGAAAGCAGCACTTTGTCAGTTCCGCATTGCGTTTGAAGAAAAGGCGCAGAATCTGCGGCGTGCCGAGGAAATGGTCGCATCTGCGGCGAAAGCGGGTGCGGAGATCATCTTCTTCCCGGAAATGTCGTTCACGGGATTCTCGATGCAGGTCTCCCGCACCGGGGAAACGGACGGTGAAACGGCGGCGCGCATGCAGCAGTATGCGCAGAGATACGGCATTGCGGTCGGGTTCGGCTGGGTGAAGAAAGCGGGGGCGCACGGCGAAAACCACTATACTGTCACGGACAAAACCGGCGCGGTTCTTGCCGATTATATCAAGGTGCATCCGTTTTCGTTCAGCGGCGAGGACAGGTATTTTGCGGCAGGCGACCGCCCTGTGATATTCACATACGGCGGCATCACATTCGGCCTGTTTATCTGCTATGACCTGCGCTTCCCGGAGATCTTCCGTGCGGTCTCGGCAGAGGCGGAGGTGCTTGTCGTTGCGGCAAACTGGCCGGAGAAGCGCATCGCGCACTGGAACCGGCTGCTGGAGGCCCGTGCGATCGAAAATCAGGCGTGGGTGCTCGGCATCAACTGCGTCGGCGAGCAGCAGGGGCAGCATTATAACGGCAGCAGCAGAGCAGTGGATCCCGCGGGAGAGACCGCCGATGCGCTGACTGACCGCGAGGGGATGATCTTTTGCGGGATCGGGGATGAAGCGGCACAGCTCCGCAGCAGCTTCCCGGCGCTGAAAGACCGCAGAACGGCACTTTATCGGAAATGGATGGAATGAAACGATGATCAACGAAAACGGCGCATGGATCATGCAGGGCACGGCGATCAGCGACCCGCATCGCATCCGCACATGGCAGGCGCTTGTGGACCGGATCAATGAGATCGGGTTTCTGCCGCTTTTTGCAAATGAGATCCCGGGCTTTTCCGCAGAGGAGCATGTCGCGGCGAAATACTGGTGGAGCGGCGACCGCACGCAGGATCCGTGGGAATGGCGCGAGATTATTTCCGCGAGCAGAACGGCGGCATACGGCAAATTCTTCGATAAGAAGGCGGGCTTCATCAGTCTGCGATGGCTGCCGTATTTCGCAAATTTCTGCCGCGACGGCTACGATTTCGATGCGGCCTGGGAGGATGCGAAGATCACGCGCCGCGAAAAGCTGATCATGGATGTGCTGACGGATACCGATGCAGCGGGCGAGGTCATCTGGAAGGACACGCAGATCCTTTCGACCGAGCTCAAAAAGCTGGCGGGATTCGGCAAGGGCGGCGAGAAAAACTTTCCCGGCGTGGCGACCGAGCTGATGATGAAGCTGTATCTTGTGACGGCGGATTTTCACCGGCGCAGAAATCAAAGCGGCGGTGAATACGGCATGCCCGTCTCGGTGCTGCTGCCGCCGGAAGCGGTCTGGGGATACGATGCCGTGACCGCAGCCTATGACGAGGAGCCGGCGGTGTCATGGCAGCGGATACACGATCAGATTCTGGTGCATTTCCCGCACGCGGAGGAGACGGCAATCCGCAGGCTGATCGGGAAATGCCCTGCGTGACACGCAGAAACGGAAAGGAAGCAGAGCATGAAGATCATCGCAATCGGCGCAGTGACGGCAGGCGGCAAAACGACGCTTGTGCGTGCGCTCAGGGAGCGGCTGCCGCGGGCGGCATCGCTGCATTTTGACGATTATACCTTTGACGGCGAAGTTGCGGATTTCGGCAAATGGGTCTCAGAGGGCGCAGATGTGCATGTGTGGGATCTTTCCCCGCTCAGGGCAGACATTGAGCGGATCCATCGCGGCGGGGCATATGATTATCTGCTGCTGGATTATCCCTTTGCCTATGCGCACAGGATGATCCGGCAATATCTTGACTGCTGCATCTTTCTGGATACGCCGCTGGATATTGCCATGGCGCGGCGTGTGCTGCGGGATATGCAGGCGGCGTCGGGCGATGAGATCCGGCAGAATATGGAAACCTATCTGCAATATGCGAGACCGGCGTATGTGCTTATGCGGGAGGAGCAGCTCGCCGCTGCGGATTCTGTGCTGGACGGTACAAAGGCGCCGGAAACGCTCGTGCAGGAGGCATTGGAGATCATCCTGCATTGCTGATGCGGGCGCAGAAAAGGGACGGAGGTTTTTTCTCCGTCCCTCAGTCTGTCGCTAAAGTCCAGAGATCGCGAATCGCAGGGCGATTCGCCTAGGGGGAGCCTCTATCGCAGGCTCCCCCTCTCGGCAAAACGATCCACTGGATCGTTTTGCTCGATTCACCCCTGCCGAGCTCCTAAAGTCAAGGGATTTCGCCGC
>JAEEGK010016156.1_pt1 | contig 16451 bp, 15 predicted proteins | sample 8958771 | NCBI WGS metagenome assembly JAEEGK01 (sample SAMN16246547, study PRJNA631951) | gut metagenome | biome: gut microbiome; feature: rumen; material: SC-attached | host: Bos | place: Iran: Karaj | collected 2018-10 | reverse complement strand
CTTAGGGGGACAAAGTGGAGCTTGGACTTTCTTTGATTCCCATTGGAATACGACAGGTGGTTACCTTTATGCTGCCAGTAGCTCCGCTAATCATTTGAAAACCCAAGCTAACAATGATGCCAATGGTCAATGGACAATCAATGTTGTCTCAAATGGCACTGCCACGATTAAAGCTAATGGAGCCAACATACGCAACATCATTCGTTATAATCCCAACGGTGGCAATCCTATTTTCAGTTGCTATGCTTCAGGACAGCAGGATGTTTGCCTTTTCATCCGCAGCGAAGAATTTGACCATACAGAAAGTGAAACCATCGCCAACTTGTTCTACTTCGACAAACACACCGTTCACCATGGAGCCACGCTCACGGTTACGGGAACGGCTGCTTGTAATGATGCCGGTCAATTGGTCATCGAAGATGGAGGCCAACTGGTTCATCATAATGGGAGCGTACAGGCCACTGTTAAGAAATACATTAGCGCGTATACTGAAAATGGTGGCTGGTACACGATTGCAGTTCCATTTGCCTCGTATAATCCAGCAACGGAGTTAACTACTGCAGATTATGACCTTTATTCCTATGGTGAAGCTGAATGGATTAACTACAAGTCAGGCAACTTCTCGTTGAGTGCCGGAAATGGCTATCTCTACGCCCACAATCCTACCGTTACATTGCGTATGAGGGGCACACTCAATAGTGGGGATTTTAGCCAAACTTTCAGCCTGGATTATGAGGGTAGCCATACCAATTTGAAGGGTTTCAACTTGTTGGGTAATCCAACTGCACATGAAATCACCTTCTCGAAAACAGATGATGTTTCTGACGGCTACTATTATCTCGACAATAGTGAGAACTGGGTATACACAACCAGCAATAGTGTGCCTGCGGGTCGAGGCTTCCTGGTCAAGGCTAATGCGGAAGACCAAACGGTGACGCTCAATCCACAAATTGGGCAAAAAACTGAAACAAATGATGCCTATCTTTATTTCAGTGTAGGTAACGAGAAGGTTTGCATCAATATGGATGAAGGAGTAAGCATGCCTCTGATGAACTCAAAAATCAGCTCTTTTTCACTTTATTTTACCCGCAACCAGCAATCATATGTGATGCTTGTCCTTGACCATGCTTCCATTGTAGAGCTCTATTATGAGGTCATGCATGATGGGGAATATACATTAAAAATGGATGCCCTAAGCCTTCGTTTGGATTATCTTCACCTTTTGGACAAGCAAACTGGTGCCGAAGTTGACCTGCTTGCCTCACCTTCCTATACCTTCAAAGCACAAACCGGAGATGATGCCTCCCGTTTCCTGCTGATGTTCAAGCCAATGGACAAGTTGGATTAAAGTATTATAGGGCTCTGATATTTAGTAAAGATATTTACTATCCATATTTTTACTTTTTTCTATCTTTGCAGCTTGAAAAGAAAAAATAGAAAGACAATGATTTTTACTCCTACAAAATATCAGCTACAGACAGTGGCTACAGGTCGTGCCTTCGATGACCAGGGTTGGACTTTGGATGATAAGCAATGCGACAAGCCGAGTATGGTGCGCCCTGTCTATGAGAAAAAGCAGCTTGAAGTGAAGGAAGGTGCCTGTTTGGGTTTGTACCGTTACGCAGATTGGCTTCCCATAAAAACCATGCTAAAAAATCCGTCAGAGCCTATCACTTATAAAAGTGAAGGCTTAGCCAAGCGTTTGGGCTTGAATAATCTATATATCACTTTTAATGGTTGGTGGCCCGAGCGCAATGCCCGCATGACCACCTGCTCTTTCAAAGAGATGGAGGCATATTCAGTATGCGCTCGCTTGGGTGACGAACAGAAAAATCAAGTGCTAGTGGTGGCTTCAGCTGGCAACACGGCTCGGGCATTTGCAAAAGTTTGTTCCGACAACGGCATCAAGCTATTGCTTTGTGTGCCGCAGGACAACATCGGTGCCTTGTGGTTCGACAAACCTTTGAACCCTTGCGTGAAGCTCATTACCACCGAGTCGGGCAGCGATTATTTTGATGCTATCAATCTCTCGAATGTGGTATGTGAAATGGAAGGTTATTTGGCTGAAGGTGGTGCCAAGAACATTGCACGCCGCGATGGCATGAGCACCACGATGATGTCGGCCACAACTTTCATCGGTCGTACGCCTGACTTCTATTTCCAAGCCGTGGGTAGCGGAACAGGTGCCATTGCTGCTTGGGAAGCCAATTTACGCTTCATCGGCGACGGCCGCTTTGGCTCCAACAAGGCCCGCTTGATTGTCTCACAAAACAAGCCTTTTGTGCCAATGTATGAAGCATGGCGTGCCGACTCACGTGCCTTGTTGCCATACGATGCCGATCAAGCCCGCAAAGACGCAGCCGAAATCTGTGCCCCCGTGCTCTCCAACCGCAAACCGCCTTATAGCCTCGCCGGTGGCCTTTACGATGCATTGAAAGATACCAATGGCGACATTCTTGCGGTCAGCAACGATGAAGCCAATGCCGCAAAGGCCTTGTTTGAGGAAACTGAGGGCATCGACATCTACCATGCCGCAGCCGTAGCCACTGCCTCATTGCAGCAGGCGGTAGAAAAGGGCCTAGTAAAAGCGGATGAGGTGATTATGCTCAACATTACGGGTGGTGGCGAGAAGCGCTTCCACACTGAGCATGGACTCTACCATTTGAAGCCCAATCACATCTTCAAGATTGACTTTACGAAGGAAGAAGTGGAGTGTGTTTTGGCGGAAATGAAGTAAACGCCGGCTTTCAGACCACTGACGTCAAGACGAATGGAATTGCCCTTGGTAGCCATGCTGCTGAGGGTTTTTCCTGTCATGTCCAACAGAGCCACTTCCTGTAGATCTTCCGCTTCGATGGTCACATAGTCCGTGGTGGGATTCGGGAATACGTTGATTACCGATGTGTTGTTATCTTCAAGGTGCGTGATATCCAAAGGTGTCACCCAAAATGTGACCATGGCCGTATTGCAATTGCATGGGATGGTCATATTGATGTCCAACCAAGCCACTGTGCCAGGTTCGATTTCGGGACGCAGTGTGGCGTAGACGGTCACCCTCACGGTTTCATCGGGCTGGGTGGGGAAGGTGGTGGCACTGACGCCGTTCGAGTAGAAACTGAAATCGGTGAAATACTCGTTTGAAGGGTGTACGGTGACATCAACTGGGTCATAGCCTATGTTGTGGATGAGGAAGCGGAAGACAGCTTGCGTGCCAGGATACATGGCAGTGTCGCCCGTAATGGCTTGGGCTTCAAAGGTATATTGTTCCACCATATCGACCTCGATGTCATCGATGGTAAGGAAACTGCCACCTTGAAGTTTGGTGGCGCAGATGCCAATGTATTCACAACCTTCTGGTATCTCTTCAACATAGGCGGAAACCTTCATATATTGTTGGCTGCTGATGGCTTTGGAGTGGAAATGATGATTCATCGACTCGGGATTGGGAGCAGAGCCAGCCCATAATGAAAGATTGTATTGACCGTCGGTGATGGCCCAGGTGCTGAAACGATAACGCATGGTCGGTATCAGGTACATGGGCATGAACATCCAGGCTTCATCATCATCGGTGAAGACGTACCAGTTGCCCGTGTGTGGGGCGCGGTTGTGGTCTTTTTCGAGATAGCCACAAAGCCACGAGTTGTCATCGCAAATCCAGCCGATGGGAGACTCGAAATCATGGTTGCCGTATTCAAAGCCTTCGATTAGGATGCTCCCCGCAAAAGCAGATGTTGTCATAAGGCAGACAAGGAGAGTAAGAAGTAGTTTTTTCATACAGTTTAAATTTGGAGCAAAAATAGGAAAAAACTTACTGAAACTGCTTGCGATACCAAAAAAACTTCGTATCTTTGAACCGTTTTTGAAAGCACCTTATTATTGATATGCCCCACCTCTTTGGTAATATGGTTTACCTGAACATCAAGGAACGCGATAGGTTCTGAAACTACTTTTCTTTAGGAAGAAGTTTTTCTTCCCAATATATAGTTTTCAAAAACATTCAAATTTTGAATTTCAAGTTTTAAATCTTTAAATCACACAATATCATGGAATTACCATTTGCAGAAGCGTGGAAAATCAAGATGGTCGAACCCATTAAGAAATCCACCCGCGAACAACGCGAGAAGTGGCTCAACGAAGCCCACCAGAATGTCTTTATGCTGAAGAGCGATTATGTCTACATCGACTTGCTGACCGATAGCGGTACTGGCGCCATGAGTGACCGTCAGTGGGCCGCTATGATGATGGGCGATGAGAGCTACGGCGGTGCCCGTTCGTTCTATCACATGAAGGACACCATCACCGAACTCACTGGTTTCGAGTATGTCATCCCAACCCACCAAGGCCGTGCAGCCGAGAATGTGCTGTTCAGCTACCTCGTGAAGCCTGGTATGGTTGTGCCTGGCAATGCCCACTTCGATACTACTAAGGGTCACATTGAGAGCCGTAAGGCTTTCGCCATCGATGTCACCGTGCCTGAGGCCTATGATACACAACTTGAAGTCCCCTTCAAGGGCAATGTCAGCCTCGAAAAGCTTGAGAAAGTGCTGAAAGAGAACAAGGGCAATGTGCCGTTTATGGTTCTCACCGTGACGAACAACACCGTTGGCGGTCAGCCTGTAAGCATGCAGAACATCCGCGAAACCTGTGAACTATGCCATAAATATGGTGTGCCGGTCAACATCGACAGCGCCCGTTTCATTGAGAACGCCTACTTCATCAAGACCCGTGAGAAGGGTTATGAGAACAAGACTCTCCGTGAGATTGCTCTTGAAATGTTCAGCTATGCCGATTCAATGACGATGTCTGCCAAGAAGGACGGTCTTGTCAACATGGGCGGCTTTATCGCTACCAACAAGAAAGATTGGTACGAAGGTGCCAAGTTGTTCTGCATCCCCTTTGAGGGCTTCTTGACCTATGGCGGTATGAACGGCCGCGATATGGACGCTCTGGCTGTCGGTTTGAAGGAAAACATTGAATTCGACATGGTCGAGACCCGCATTAAGCAAGTCCACTACCTCGCTGCTAAGCTCGATGAGTACGGCATTCCTTATCAGCGTCCTGCTGGTGGTCACGCCATCTTCGTTGATGCCGACAAGGTGTTGACTCAGATTCCTAAGGAAGAGTTCCCGGCCCAAACGCTGACTTGCGAACTCTATCTTGAAGCTGGCATCCGTGCCTGCGAAATCGGTTATGTGCTTGCCGACCGCGACCCGGTCACCCGTCAGAACCGTTTCGGTGGCAATGACTTCGTGCGTCTATGCATCCCACGCCGTGTTTACACCAATAACCACATGGATGTGATTGCTGCTGCATTGAAGAATGTGTACGACCGTCGCGACAGCATCAAGCGTGGTCTTGAAATCACTTGGGAAGCCGAGCTGATGCGCCACTTCACCTGCCAATTCAAGCGTTTGGGATAATGTAAATGCTTCACGCATTGCAAGGCTGAGTCTGCGACGGTCAACGCGTGGTGGAAACAGTCTATATGACAAGCTTTTTCGGGGATGCCTATTGGTTAGGTATCCCCGAATTTTTTGGAAAAACCTGTCATATATGGAAATTATGTGTATTTTTGCCACAAAATAAAATGATTAAGGAAATGAAAAAGACAGAAAACAAGAATTTCTTCATCAAATTGCTGGAAGACAAAGAGGCAATGAGGGAGTGTATTCAAAACGGAGGTGATGTGAACAAAACGGCAGAAGAGCATGGAATTAAACTCGCAACTCCCTTATGAGTTGGTTCAGGAAGGACTGACTTACTATTTTGTCAACAAAGAAGGCATTAAGTATAGAGCCTATTTTGCTGACATTTCTGCCTATTATCCCCAATTTCCCGACACATATTCTTTTAGTTTCGAGCCGGAAACTCCCAAAAAACATCCTGTTGACAATAGAATTTCTGCAACAATAGTGGAAATTTTGAGGCGTTTCTTTGAAAAAGAAGAGAATGCTATGATTATGGTATGTGACAGCGTTGATGGAAAGGAAGAAAAAAGGCGAAAACTATTTGACCGATGGTTTGAAAAACACGCGGACGATTCTATTCTAAAATATGATGCTTCTGCTCCACTGGAGGACTATCGATTGTATATTTCGATTTATTTCAAAAAGACCAATCCGAATAAATCTTTGCTGTTGCAATCTTTCTATGATTTGTTGAAAACGGATTTATATCAGATTGGTTTATAACTGTTTAAGAATGAATACTCTTTCAATCATCATCAATATCATATTTGTTCTCTGCCTGACCTCTCCGGTGGTCACTCGAGCGGTGGGTTTGGTCAATGCCGACGACAAGCCCGTGAAAAGGTATTTGATCCCTTTGATATTTGGTCTCAGCCAAGGCGTGATGGCTGTGGCGGGCTACTATCTCGGCAAGCTAATGAGTCACCTTTTCGTTGACGAGTTCGCTCCCTATTTGGTTTTTATGATGATGATTGTGGTGGCTGTCAAGATATTTGTCGACTCCATGCGGGTGCTGAAAGGCAAGATGCTCTATACGGTTAGGAGCGATTGGGACTTTATCCTGCTCTCTGTTATGGCAGCATTTGATGTTTTCCTTATGTCGTTGACAGGACCTTTCTTCATTCCTGTCTTGCCATTGGGCAACTGGTTCTTCCTGGCCGTTGTCGTGGCAGGCTTTTTGTGGGCTCTTATTACCGTGCGTATCACCTTTGGCCCTGGCGTGATGAAGAAAATGAGCTTCATCGAATTCGCGACTTCAGTGTTCATGGTGGTGATAGCGATATTATACCTTTTTACTGATTTAATCTGAATAAAAATGAAACGCTTGCTTGTTTTTGTCTTCGCACTTTGTCTGGCCGTATGCGCTGTGGCTCAGCCACCAACTAACTATTACAACTCCGCCAATGGACTGACGGGCAACCAACTTAAGTTGGCCTTGCACAATACCATCAAAGGTCATACATCCATCTCGTATGCCCAGTTGTGGAATGCTTTCTGGAGCACCGACAACAAAGGCAATGGTGTGGTATGGGATATGTATTCCGACCGTCCGAATGGTACTCCACCTTATGTCTATTACCTTGGTGAGGACCAATGTGGAAATTATAACGGCGAAGGTGATTGCTACAACCGCGAGCATTCGTGGCCGCAGAGTTGGTTCAATAACGATGGCACTGCTCGTACCGACTTGCATCACATCTTTCCTGTCGACGGCTGGGTCAACAACAAACGAGGTAACAATGCCTTTGGTGAGGTTGGATCGGCTTCGTGGACTTCGCAAAACGGCTCAAAGTTAGGCACTTGCAAGACTCCAGGCTTCTCGGGAACAGCCTTCGAGCCTATCGATGAGTACAAAGGTGACTTCGCCCGTGCTATTATGTATATGAGTGTGCGCTACTATAGCGAAGATGGTAGTTGGAGCAGCAGCGACATGACTACCAAATCGGAAATCAAGCCTTGGGCCATACAATTGTTGCTTCGTTGGAACGAGCAAGATCCTGTCAGTCAGAAGGAAATTGACCGCAACAATGCCATCTATAACGACTACCAGCATAACCGCAACCCCTTCGTCGACCATCCGGAATATGCCCGCATGATATGGGATCCGAATTGGAATGCCGTGGGAGAGGAACAAGCAGCTGTTTATCTTTTCCCTAACCCTATCGACCGTGGCCAAGCTTTGCATCTCAGTGGGAATGCCCAGCAGTTTGATGCCGTAGTTATCTGCGACTTATGTGGGCGTACGGTGCTTAAGGCTATGGGTAATGCTGTTGATGATTTTGCTGTAACAATTCCCTCCGATTTCAACAGAGGCTGCTATATCGTAAAATTGATGCGGAATGGGAATGTGGTGAAATACGAGAAATTATTGGTAAAATGATGTGTTGTGTAGTAGAGACGTACGGCCGTACGTCTCTACATCACATCACATCATTTTCTTGTGTCTGAAATAGATATAGAATCCTGCGGCCACCAGCGCCATGAAACCCATGATGGCCCAGAAGGCCCATGCGTATTCTTGTAAGGGCAGCGTGACATTCATACCGTAAAGACCTGTGATGAAGGTCAAAGGCAGGATGATGGTCGACACCAAGGTCAGGATTTTCATCGTCTCGTTGGTCTTGTTGGTCTGCATCGAGTCGAAGGTCATGGAGAGTCCTTCGATTAGTTCCTCATAGTCCTCGGTCATATCCCACAGCTTTTGCAGGTAGTCGAGGATGTTGCCCCAGTAGTCTTCCATGTACTCCACATCGTCGGTGAAGCCGGTCACCTTTCCTGTCTCAAAGAGGTGGAAGAGTCGCAGCTGCGGTTTGAAGATGGTGTTGATGAGGATGAGGTTTTTGCGTGTTACGCTGATGCGTTCGATAATTTTCACCTGTTTTTCCTGCAACAACTCGCGATTGATTAATTCCACATCCAATCCGACCTTGCGCAGCAGATACACCGATTCGGTCATCAGTTTCTCGAGAATGCGGTAGAGCAGGATATCGGAGTTGCGGAAGCTCATCTCCTCGCCGTTTTGGATGCGCTCTTCATATTCTTCGAAGAGTTGTGAAACGCCCCAAGGGTTCTTCTCTATGGAGATGATGTAGTCTTTGCCCCAGAAAATCTTTACCTCCTTGATTTTCACGAACTTGTTCTGACGGTCAAAGTTGGGGAAATGAAGGATAAGGAAATAATAATCGTCGTAAATATCGATTTTCGGGCGTTGGTTCACCGATTTGCAGTCTTCGATGTCTAAAGGGTGGAAATGAAATCGGTCTTTTAGGAATTCAAAGTCTTCTTCCGTTGGGTTGTTGAGATGACGCCAAGTCAAGTTCCCGATTTTCAGGCTGTTAATCATAGGCCTTTCCCCCTTTCTTTAAAGTGAATACTCTGTTTACATCGGCGCAAAAATTGATTTCGCGCCGCGAAAATAAGGTTTTTTGTTGAAAAAGGGAGAACAAAACTTGCAAAAAATGCAAATTTGTAGGTTTTACTTCCACTCGAATGTGTTGATCATGTGGTCGATGTCCTTGCGGATGAAGTTGATGACGGGTTGCATCGAGTCGTTGTCGGGTTGGAAGTTGAAATACAATGCGCCGCGCACGAAGTTCTTCGTGCTGTCAGTAAGGTAGAACTGCATCGGGGTGGCCACGCCCTTGCCGTCCATCTCGATGAAGAGTCCGTAGACTTGGTGCTCTTCGTTGGCAATCAAGCTGTCGCGCACGCCGTTGGCCTTTTGCAGATGCTTGGTTACCATGGTGTGGACATCTTCCAGGTATTCGCCCAAGTTGCCATTCACGGGTTTGTGTGTCAGATGGATGGAGCCTTTGAATTGCGGCATTTCGATGTTGACCCAGTTTTTTTCATCAGGCGAATAGCGGTCGTATGTCAGATGGGCGTAGTTGGGACACTCGAAGCTATACCGTTCAATGGTGTCGACATGGCTGTAGGTTTTTTCGGGCAAGTCGATGCGGAAATAGCCGCGCGGTTTGGGCAAGTAGGATGTATCGTCATCGCAAGAAACGATAAAACAAGCCAAAACCATGGTTACCAGAGGAACTATGAACTTATTGATTCTCATATTTGTTCTATTTGGTCGGCCCTTCGACAGGCTCAGGGACCTTAGGTTGCTGAGCCTGTCGAAGCACCGGTTTATTCTTCGTCAAAAACAACCTTTACTTCTTTGATGCGCTTGGTGTCTGCATCGGTAATCTCCATTTGGAATTTCTCAAAGTCGAACTTGAACCCGATTTCAGGGATGCGACCTTCGATTTCGAGGATGAGTCCAGCCAAGGTGTCAGCTTCGCCTTGCATGGGCTCGAAGTAGTTTTCATCGACGCCAAACACCTTGCAGAAGTCAACGATGCTGGTCTGAGCCTTGAAGAGATAGGAACCATCTTCAAGTTTGGTATAGTGTTCTTCTTTGTTGGCTTCGTCAAACTCGTCATTGATTTCGCCCACGATTTCCTCGATGACATCCTCCATCGTGATGAGGCCAGAAGTGCCGCCGTATTCGTCGACGACAATGGCGATGTGTATCTTCTTCTCGCGGAAGTCTTGGAACAGGTCGTTGATCTTTCGGTTCTCTGGCACGAAGAAGGCAGGACGAATCAGCTTCTGCCATTCGTAGGATTGGGTGTCAAGGTAGGGGAGTAGGTCTTTCACATAAAGGATGCCTTCCACCTTGTCCAAGGTTTCGTCATAGACGGGAATCCTTGAGAACCCGCTTTTGATGACGATGGCGAGCATCTCGGTGAATTCCATGCCTTTCTCCACGCCGATGATGTCGACACGCGGAATCATCACACCGCTCACTTCTTTTTCGCTGAACGAGGCAATGCCTTTCAGCATTTGTTTTTCTTCCATTTGGGTGGACTCTTCAGTGGCGATGTCGACTGCAGTGGAGAGGTCTTCCATCGAGATTTCGCCTTTCTTTTTCTCCAAGTGCTTGTCCATGAACGAGGTGGAGTTGACCAACAACTTGCTCAAAGGCTTGAACAAACCAATGAGGAAACGCAAAGGCCTGGCCATGAAGCGGGCCATTTTGACGGGACGCTTGCCAGCATAGATTTTCGGTGTGATTTCGCCCACGATGAGAATCATGGAGGTGACAATCACCGCTTCCAAAAGAAAGGCCGCCACGGGATAGTTCACCATGTCGAACAGCAGCGCCATGATGTAGGTCGACAGTAAGGTGATGGTGACATTGACAAAGTTGTTGCCAATCAGGATGGTGGCCAACAGAGTCTTGGGTTTCTCACGGAGCTTCAGCACGAGTTTGCTTTTGGCATCGGTTCGCGACTCAAGGTCCTCGACATCAGCGGGTTGAAGTGAGAAAAAGGCTGTCTCGCTACTCGAAATCAAGGCTGAGGCGATGAGTAATAGAACAAGTACCACCAATCCAATGATGGCACCTATGGGTTGTTCGGAAAATCCTTTGTAGAAGTTGCTTGAAACAACGGTGAGAAGTCCTATGAGAGGGTCAGGGTCAGGTGTTTCCAAAATCTTTTGATTTAAATTCAGGCTGCAAAAATAGTAAAATTTTTTGAAGTGGTTTTGTTTTTTGTAAAAAGCTCAAAGCACATCTCTTTTTCGAAATCGTCCGCCTATAGATTCCATTTTCACTTTGACCTCCAATGTCATTCCTTGCAGAGGCTTGTGCGATTGGAATCTATTGGAGGGCAATTGTAGGAATGACATAGGCGGACGATTTCTATGAAATCTATTTAAAATGGCAGGTCATTACCCTCGTCTTGGGTGGGTGCTTGTGGGGTATAACCCGGTGCAGGCTCGGGAGCAGGAGCGTAAGGTTGACCATACGACGATTGTTGTACGGGACGGGCGGGAGCCATCTGCATCATCTTGTCGGCATGCACCTCAGTGACATAGCGCACGATGCCTTGTTGGTCAGTGTATTGACGGGTTCTCAGTTTGCCTTCCACATACATCAGGTCACCTTTGGCGTAGTTGCGTCGTCCTTCGGCAATGTCGTTGGCGAGGTTGCCCCATACCACGATATTGTGCCAGTCGGTTTGCTCCACCCAGTTGTTGTCGCGGTCGCGATAGCGTTCGGAGGTGGCCAAGGTGGCGGATATTTTGCGGTTACCGTTTTCGAAGGTGGTTACATCAGGGTCTTTGCCTAGACGGCCAATAAGGATGACTTTGTTCAAGCTTGCCATTGTGTAGTTTTTTTAATTGTTTAAGTATAAGTCGATTAAGCGTGGAATAGGGAAGTTGCCCAAATCCGTTTTGCGCGCCAAAAATAAATCTTTTGTTTCAATCCGCAACAATTTTTTTTCAAGTTTTAATTCGATGAATTGGGCAAGGATGGTTCTATGCGTCAGTTTGTGTGTGAAGACAGGTGAGACTTTAACTATGGTAAAGGGTTTGTTTTCAATAAGTTGTTGGAATTGTTCCGTGGCAAGGACTTCTTCAATTGTCATTGGCTGCTCGCTTTCGATGCAAGGAAAGTCGTAGAGGTTGCGCCAGATGTCATTATCGCTTCGCTTGTGCAGATAAATGCTATCTTTTATGTTGATAACCAGATAGTTGAAATACCTATTTGTAACTTTCACCTTTTGCAGTTTCACAGGGCGTTGCATCACGGTTTGATGGGCAAAGGCAAGGCATTGGGCTTGTAGGGGGCAGAGCAGGCAATTAGGGTTCTTCGGCGTGCAGTGCAAGGCTCCAAACTCCATCATGGCTTGGTTGTGGAGGCCAGGTCGCTCATGGTTCAATAACTCATCGGCAAGATGCGAGAAAAGGGTTTGACCTTCATTATTATTAATAGGTGTGTCGATGTCGAAAAGGCGCGAGAGCACACGATACACATTGCCATCGACCACGGCATGGGGCAGGTTAAAGGCAATGGAAGCAATGGCTGCTGCAGCATAGCTGCCAATGCCTTGTAGTTTTTTAAGTTGCTCGAAATCAGTAGGAAACTTACCGTTATATTGCTCAACAACCTGTTTGGCACATTTGTGCAAGTTGCGGGCGCGTGAGTAGTAGCCCAAGCCTTGCCACATCTTTAGCACTTCCTCTTCCGTAGCCTTGGCAAGGTCGGTCACTGAGGGCCAACGCTCAATGAAACGCAGGTAATAGTCCATGCCTTGGTTGACGCGGGTCTGTTGCAGGATCACCTCTGAAAGCCATACCTCGTAGGGCGTAGGATTGTGTCGCCAAGGTAAGTCGCGGTGGTTTTCGGCGTACCAATTAATTAAGGTGTCGTGTATGATGTTCATCGTTGTTTGTGGGGCGAAATTCTTTATTTATAACTCATTAGAAGAAAAAAATTGCATTAATAGGGTCTGCGTATCAAAAATGTTCGTACCTTTGCCGCAAATTTACAACAAACATTATAACTAACCATTAAATAAGGAAAAAAATGACTAAAGCAGAAATCGTTGCTGAAATCGCAAACAAGACCGGCATTGAGAAAGGTGCTGTCCAGAATGTTGTTGAGAACTTCATGGAAGTAGTGAAGAACGCCATGGCTAAGGGTGAGAATGTTTATCTGAGAGGCTTCGGCAGCTTCATTATCAAGACCAGAGCTGAAAAGACTGGCCGCAATATTGGCAAGAACATCGCCATCACCATCCCCGCCCACAAGATTCCGGCCTTTAAGCCTGCCAAAACCTTTATGAACGCTGTTAAGTAAGAAATCAACAAAAATCTTTATATTATGCCAAACGGTAAAAAACACAAGAGACACAAGATGTCGACTCACAAGCGCAAAAAACGCTTGAGAAAGGACAGACACAAGAAGAAATAAGCTCTTCTTGAGCCTAAACACGACAATAACACAGCATTGGTTTTCCCCATTGTTGTGTTATTGTTTTATCAATCAAAACGTTAACCCCAAAGAAAAACACTATGTCTGAAGAACAACAGCAAGAGGTTGCAGTGGAAGTGAAGACAGTGACGCGCGACTTGGTCATCAATTCGCACGCTTCGGAGGTTGACATCGCTCTTCTGGAAGACAATTCGCTTGTCGAACTTCACAGAGAAAAGACCAACAACCAGTTTGCGGTTGGTGACGTTTACTTGGGTAGGGTGAAGAAGATCCTGCCAGGCCTCAACGCTGCTTTCGTTGATGTGGGCTATCCCAAAGAGGCCTTCCTACACTATCTCGACCTTGGCCTGCAGGCCAATTCGTTGATGAAGTACAAGAAGGCGGTCGTCGGTGGCGAGGATGTGCCTATGGACAAGTTCAAGCTTGATCCCGACCTGCCCAAGAACGGCAAGATTGGTGATTTGCTTAACGTGGGCGACCTGCTCCCCGTGCAAATCGCCAAGGAACCCATCCACACCAAGGGACCGAGAATCACCGCCGAAGTTTCCTTCGCAGGCCGTTATCTCGTGCTTGTCCCCTTCTCCAACCGCATTTCGGTATCCCAAAAAATCCGCAGCAGCGAGGAGCGCAACCGTCTCCGCCGTCTGATCCAAAGCATCAAACCTGCCAACTATGGCGTCATCATCCGCACCGTCGCCGAAGGCAAGAAAGTGGCCGACCTCGACGCCGACCTCCGTTCGCTGATTTCCAAATGGGAACAGTGCATCATCGAGATGAAGAAGATGACGACCTTCGGCAGGATGGTCAGTGAGATGGACCAAACCAGCGTCATGCTGCGCGATTTGCTCAACGAGTCGTTCAACAACATTCATGTGAACGACGAGAAACTCTATGAAGAGATCCAGAAAAACATTCAGACCTTCGCGCCGCAAAAGGCCGACATTGTGCAGCTTTACAAAGGCAAAGAGCCCATCTTTGACTATTTCAATGTCACAAAGCAAATCAAAGGCTTTTTCGGTAAGATTGTCACCATCAGAAACGGTGTCTACCTTGTCATCGAGCACACCGAGGCCATGCACGTCATCGACGTGAACAGCGGCCATCGTGTGAACAAGGAGAATTCGCAGGAAGACAACGCTTTCCAAGTCAACGTCGAAGCCGCCAAGGAGATCGCCCGCCAACTGCGTTTGCGCGATATGGGCGGCATCATCATCGTCGACTTCATCGACATGCACGAAGCCAAACATCGCAAGGATCTATTTGACGCCTTGGTCGAGGCCATGGCCCACGACCGTGCCAAGCACACCATCCTTCCCCCGACGAAGTTTGGCCTCATCCAAATCACGCGTCAGCGTGTGCGCCCCGAGACTGAGGTGCAGGTGCAAGAGAAATGCCCTGTGTGCGCTGGCGAAGGCAAGATTCGCCCCGCCATCCTCTTCATCGACGAAATCGAAAACCATCTCAAGTACCTCATGGTCGACCAAAACGAGAACCATCTGACCTTGCAGGTGCACCCCTTTATCTATTCCTACCTATGCATAGATGGCCTGTTTTCGATTCGCCGCAAATGGATGAAGAAATACGGCAAGAAATTCAAAGTGCAGTCGATGCCCGAATTCCACGTATTGCAGTACAACTTCCAAAACGCCAATGGCGACGACATTAAGCTCTAATGTTTAACGAAGGAAGTCACTGCCCAAAAACCTCAGAAGGCTCGTCTGCACGACGAGCCTTTTTTATGGTATGCCCTAAAGGGCAGAAATAGTTCAAAAATCATTCAAAAATCCATAAAAAGTCTTTCAAACAGGTTTTCTAATTTTTGAATTGATTTTTGTCAGATTTCTTTGCGAAGCAAATCCCCATAAATTCCTATCTTTGCACCCAAAATCAGCACACTATGAAAGACATCGTTTTGAGCGGCATCCGCCCCACTGGAAATCTTCACCTCGGCAATTACTATGGTGCCGTGCGCAGCTTCGTGAAGATGCAGGAAGACTATAACTGCTACTTCTTCATCGCTGACTGGCACTCACTGACCACGCACCCCAAGCCAGAGAATATACAGCGTTCGGCCCGCACAATCTTGGCCGAATACCTCGCCTGCGGCATCGACCCCGAGAAGGCCACTATCTATATCCAGAGTGACGTGCCGGAGACCATTGAACTGTATCTCTACTTCAACATGAACGCCTACATTGGTGAACTCGGTCGTGTGACGACCTTCAAAGAGAAGGCCCGTCAACAGCCTGACAACGTCAATGCGGGCTTGTTCACCTATCCCACGCTGATGGCTGCCGACATCCTGCAACATCGTGCCAAATGGGTGCCTGTGGGCAAGGACCAGGAGCAGAACATGGAAATGGCCCGTAAGTGCGCACGCCGCTTCAACAATATCTATCAGGTCGAGTTCTTCCCCGAGCCGCAGAACTACTACTTCGGTGGCGATGCCATCAAGGTGCCGGGATTGGACGGCAGTGGCAAGATGGGTAAGAGCGATGGCAACTGCATCTACCTCTTCGAGGATGAGAAGACCATGCGTAAGAAGGTGATGCGCGCCGTCACTGACAGCGGCCCGACCGAGCCTAACAGCCCCAAACCTGAGGTCATACAAAACCTCTTCACGATGATGAACATCGTCAGCGAGCCCGAGACGGTAAAATACTTCGATGAAAAGTGGAACGACTGCTCCATCCGCTATGGTGACATGAAGAAACAACTGGCAGAGGACTTGGAGAAGACTGTTGCTCCGATTCGTGAGCGCATCATCGAGTTCTCATCAGATACTGAACGTCTCGACCGCATCGCCCGCATGGGCGCCGAGAAGGCTCGCGAGAGCGCGGCGAAGACCTTGAACGAGGTGAGGAAGATTATTGGGTTTAGACAGTATTAATGCTGAATGATGAATGCAGAATGCTGAATGATCGTGTCTCATCCCCATTCAGCATTCAGCATTCCACTTTCATAATTCAATAAAATGGGTGATTTCATCACATACGAAAAAATACCAGAACGCGCAGTCCTCATTGCAGTTGCTAGCAAACAACAAGGCCGCGAGCGTACGGAGGAATACCTCGACGAGTTGGCTTTCCTGTTGGAGACAGCTGGCGGTGTGCCCGTGGCGCGTTTTGTGCAGCCATTGGACCGACCGAGCAGTGTGACCTATCTCGGTTCGGGCAAGTTGGAGGAGATTCACCAGTACATCAAGG
>JAEEGK010016154.1_pt1 | contig 16452 bp, 17 predicted proteins | sample 8958771 | NCBI WGS metagenome assembly JAEEGK01 (sample SAMN16246547, study PRJNA631951) | gut metagenome | biome: gut microbiome; feature: rumen; material: SC-attached | host: Bos | place: Iran: Karaj | collected 2018-10 | reverse complement strand
CGGGTTTGATAGAAGCCGGATGTAAGTACCGAGGTTCGCCGAGGTATTCAGTCCTGGCTCACTAACATCTTTGCCGCTGGATGTGGTCTAGCAGTCAAACAGGTTACGTATGAGAACTCATCTTCGTTTTTCCCGCCTTCCGGGACCGGGGGGAGGGAGGGGCCGCGAGGCATTTTCAGCAGATTTATCCGATTTCCTTATTACCGTATTCGTCCATTACTCCGCGGTGATAAAATAGCCGTAAAGGACGAAGTTTTGAAAGCGATGAAGGAGGCAGGCAAGCCTCTCAGCGCAGGCGAGGTGGAGAAGATCACTGGCATCGACAGGAAGGAGATCGACAAGGCGTTCAAGGAGCTCAAGGCCGAGAATGCCATCGTATCCCCCGTGCGCTGCAAATGGGAGCCCGCCTGAGGCATTCCCCCAAACCATTTCCCCTTATAACCATAGCAAAAATCCACCAACTATTTTATAGGGTCTGGCCATTCATCAACAGATGGCCGAAGATTGGTACAATTGTATCGCATCCGAATTAGAGGATGTCGACAAGGTGATGGAGACCATCACCGACAGGGCGGAGAACCCTCTGCTCAAAGAGATGTGCCAGTATGTGCTGTCCAACCACGGGAAGAGGGTCAGGCCCGCATTGTGCCTGCTCGCATTCCATGCACTCGGCGGAGAGAACGTCTCCAAGGCCGTGGACATCGGAGCCGCCATCGAGATTATCCACAACGCCACCCTCATCCACGACGACATCAACGATGCCGGGGAGATCAGGCGCGGCGCCAAGGCCCTTTACAAGGAGTACTCCCTCGGAAGGTCCATCGTGGCCGGGGATTTCATGTTCGCCCTCGGATTCCAGCTGATGGGTGCCACCTCCCAGGAGGTCGTCAACTTCGTCATCGACGCCGCCGCGGCCATGGGTTCCGGCGAGTTCGACCAGAAGAAGATGGAGCACAACGTCAGGGTCGACGAGGCGGAATACCTCAAGATCATCTCCGGGAAGACCGCACGTCTTCTCGAATGCGCCGCCAAGTGCGGTGCCTATCTCGCAGCTCCCGAGGATTTCGACAGGATCCACGCCCTCGGGAACTTCGCATACAACATCGGGATGTCCTTCCAGATCATCGATGACCTCCTTGACGTCATCGGTGACCAGAGCAACACCGGGAAGATGGTCGGAAACGACCTCGTCGAGGGTAAACCCACCCTTCCCATCATCTACGGTATGCGCGACCCCAATGTGGGAATCCGCATCATGGACATCTTCGAGGATGACCGCAGCGACTACAACACGGCCGCCGAGGCGATCACCCTCATCAAGAGGACCGACGCAGTGGAGCGCTGCTACACCCTCGCCAATTATTATGCAGACAAGGCCATCGCCGAGCTGGATGCCATCCCTGACTCCGTGTACAAGCAGGCCCTTGTCGATTTCGCCAAGTTCATCGTTGCCCGTGACAGGTGATTCCAGTGACAGAGAGACTCAAGACCGATATCCTTGTGGTCGGTGCAGGTCCTGCGGGAAGCCTCGCAGCGCGCTATGCAGCCGAGAAAGGCGTCAAAGTTACCATGATCGAGGCCCGTTCCAACATCGGGGTCCCCGTACGCTGCGGAGAGCTGGTCCCCTCCATCGAGGAGATCACGGACATGTTCCCCAACCTGACCGGTGCCGAGGAGCTCTTCGACCTGCCTTCCGATCTTGCTGTCCGCCATGTGGAGGGCATCAGGCTCATCGATCCCAAGGACCGCGTCTGGGAATTCCCGTTCACCGGTTACACCACCGACAGGGACCGTTTCGACCAGTACCTCGCGGATCAGGCGGTCAAATCCGGTGCCGACCTCATCAAATCCTGCCGCTTCTTCGAGAGGGAAGGCAACATCGCCAAGACCTCCGAGGGCGAGATCGAGTTCAAAACCATCATCGGTGCCGACGGCCCCGGTTCCCGCGTGGCGCAGAGCCTGGGACTTCCCGCCAACCAGAATCCCTACCCCGCCGTTTCCGCTCAGGCGGAGGGCGATTACGACCCTTACATCCAGATGTTCTTCGGCGGCATCGCCCCCGGAGCCTACGCCTGGATCATGCCCAAGGCAGGCACCGCCAACGTGGGGGTGGGTTTCTCCCCCAAGTTCTCCGACGGTTCCCTGCGCGGATACTTCGACAAGTTCGTGAAGGCTCACGACATCAAGGTCCTCACCCCTATCCACGGCAAGTACGTGCCCAGCGAGGGCCCCGTATCCAAGACCTATGCCGACGTGGGCATGGTGGTCGGGGATGCCGCGGGTGTCGTCATGTCCGTCAACGGAGGGGGTATCCCCCAGGCGATGATCACCGGCCGCATGGCAGGAGAGGTCGCCGCGGACAACGTTCTCAGCAACCGTTCCCTGGCCGAATATGAGCAGGCCTGGCGCAACGTCCTCTACAAACCCCTGAAGATCGCTGCCGGCAACAAGAAACTGGCCGACACCTTCGCCTTCAGGAGCGAGAGGAGCACCGCCCTCTGCATGAAACTGCTCGGAAAGCGCCGTATGGGAAAACTCATCAGGTGCAAGCGTCTGTTCCCGTGATCAGCGCTTGCGGTGCGCGCGCAGTGCGGAACCGCAGATTGGGCAGTCGGGGACCCTCTCCTTGTACCATTTGCCGCATCCGATGCACTGGTAGTTCCATTTCTCTACCTTCTTGATGCCTGCCTGGCCCACCGCTTTGTAGGGTATGCCCATGATGCGGGCGGTGTTCTGGATGGAGTAATCGTCGGTCATGACGGTTCCGTTTACGTCAAGGGCCAGCGCGAGCACGGTGATGTCCACGGGGGACAGCCTTCCCAGGTCGCCGCTCTTCCTGGCTGCCTCCTCCACCTTCCTGACAGAGGCCTCGGTGCAGTCCGAGACCCTCAGGAGATCGCCCCAGAGGTCCAGACGGTGGTCCATGTACTTGGTCAGCTCAGCTACCACGCCGGGAGGGCATACGGATTCCTCCTCCGGGAGCTGTTCCATGGAGAACAATGCGGAACTGTCCAATACGAGCATAATGGGGGTATGATGGTGTTCCGATTAAAAGACTGGGGCGATATCATTATAGGAACAGGGGGCATTCCAGTAGCATGGATATCTGGGGCGTCATCGTCATCATCCTCAACGGATTCTGGCTGTTCCTTCCCGCCATGCTGCCCAACTCGGCGGCCGTGGTGTTCGGGAAGATGGGCAAGACCAAGATCGATTTCGGAAAGTCATGGCGCGGAAAGAGGATATTCGGCGACGGCAAGTCCTGGGCCGGGCTCTTCGGAGGGGGTTTCTCAGGAATCTTCCTCGGTCTGATCCTCATCGGTATCTCCGCCCTGTTCGGTTCCCCAGATTACTGGGGCTACGGCGGATTCTGGGGTAACATCGGAATCCTCGCCTGCCTGTCCTTCGGGGCCATCCTGGGAGACCTGATGGCGGCCTTCATCAAGAGGCGTCTCGGACTCGAGCGCGGGGCCAAGGCACCCATCCTCGACCAGTACGATTTCGTCATCGGCGCGTTCCTGGTGACGTCCATCTTCTTCCCCGGCTGGGTCTATGCGACCTACATCGAGGGATGGCACATCTGTGCACTCATATTCCTGCTGCTGGTGATGTTCGGAATCCACCGCAGCGTCAATATCATCGGATACAAGATGGGGCTCAAGAAGGAGCCCTGGTGATTACATGAGCGATTTGAAGAAAGCATTGGAAGACTGCGGAGCGCTTCAGTTCGGGGAGTTCACCCTCGCCTCCGGAGCCAAGAGCAACTACTACATAGACATCAAGAAGGCCAGCACCAAGCCCGAGGTCCTGGCGCTCATCGCCAAGTCCATGGCGGCCATGATGAAGGAGAAGGGCATGAAGCCCGCCAGGGTCGCAGGAGTGGTCCTCGGATCCATCCCCCTGGCCACCGCCCTGTCCCTGGAGACCGGCATCCCCCTCCTGATGGTCCGCAAGGAGAGGAAGGACCACGGTACCGGCAGGCTCGTCGAGGGAGACCTCGAGGCCGGGGACGAGGTCCTCGTCGTGGAGGACGTCATCACCACCGCCGGTTCCAGCATGAAGGCCATCGAGGCCCTCCGCGGCGAGGGAGCCAATGTCACCAGGATCTTCTCCGTCATCGACCGCGAGGGCGGAGGAAGGGAGAACCTCGCCGGCATCGGCGTGGAGCTCAACGCCCTGGTCAAGGGCTCCGAACTCCTGAAGGATGCGCAATGATCAGTCCCGACAAGGACTGCAGGCTGTGCGCCCTCTGCGAGGGACGCACCAACCTGGTCCTGCCCTCCGGCGACCTGGATTCCCCGGTCGTGCTGGTGGGGGAGGCCCCGGGAGAGAACGAGGATCAGCAGGGCGCCCCCTTCGTGGGCCGTGCGGGACAGATTCTCAACCAGGCCATGGAGGACGTGGGCCTGGAGCGTTCCAGGGTCATGATCACCAATACCGTCAAGTGCCGCCCGCCCAACAACCGCGACCCGGAGCAGTCCGAGATGGCCGCCTGCAGGAAGTACCTGGAGAGCGAGCTGGCCGGACGCAGGGCAATAATCGGCCTGGGGAAGTCCGCCATCCGCGACCTCATGGGATACGAGGGCCCCATGGGCCCCGTGGTCAACACCAGGCAGTACATCGAGATAAACGGGGAGAGGATCCTCTTCATCCCCACCTACCATCCCATGGCGTGCGTCTACCGCAAGGCCGCCCGCGAGGAGCTCAGGAGGACCCTGGCCATGGTCAAGGAGGAGTTCGGCCTATGATCGGCTTCGCGCTGGACATGGACGGGACCGTGTACCACGGGGAGAGGCCCATTCCCGGCGCCAGGGAGTTCATCTCGCGCCTGAAGGCCGAGGGCATACCGTTCAGATTCATCACCAACAACTCCTCGCACCCCAAGAGGTTCTACGCCGACCGCCTGAAGCGCATGGGGTTCGAGATCACCGAGGAGCACGTGCTCACCTCGACCATCGCCACCATCCGCTTCATCAGGGAGAACCGTCCCGGGAAGTCGGTCTACGTGCTCGCCACCCCCGACGTCACCGAGGAGATCCGTTCCGTGGGGATACCGGCACCGAAGGAGGGCGAGGTCCCTGACATCGTCCTGCTGACCTTCGACACCACCATCCGCTACGAGGGGCTCAACGACGCCTATCACTATATCCAGAAGGGTGCGGAGCTCATCGCCACCCATCCCGACGACGTCTGTCCCACCGAGGACGGGTACGACGTCGACATCGGACCTTTCATAAGGCTTTTCGAGAGCCTGACGAAGAAAGAGGCCACCGTCGTGGGCAAGCCCAACCGCCTGATGCTCGATATGGCCGCCCTGGAGATGGGCGTGGATCCCGCGCGGGTGGTCATGGTGGGCGACCGTCTCTCCACCGACATCCGCATGGCCGTGGACGCGGGCATAACATCCGTCCTGGTGCTGTCGGGGGAGACCGACCGGGCCCTCCTGGAGGCATCCGGAATCGAGCCCACTTTCGTCAGGGAATCCGTCGCGGAGATAGTTCCCGAGGAGATTGTCCGTACTCTGTCTGCGTCCGACTTAAATGCTAGTTGAGCATAGGTACACCAACGGGATATCATGGAGCTGAAGTCCGCGCTTACCAAGAAACGCCTCATAGTCATAGCAGCGGTGATCGTCATCATCGCCTCGACCGCGGTGTTCCTGTACAACTTCAACGGCAAATCGTTCGATTTCAGCGACCGCGAGACGCGTATCATCGTGACCGGTTCCATGGCCCAGAACACCCCTCCCGATGTGGAGATCGGGGCGCTGCCCGTCAACAGCATGGTCATGATAGAGAAACTCGGCCAGAACGAGCTGGGCTCCATCAAGATCGGGGATGTCATCTCCTTCAACTATAACGGGCGCCTCACGGTGCACCGTGTAGTCGATATAATGACGGACAGCAGCGGCAATCTGACGCAGTTCAAGACGCTGGGAGACACGTACCGTACGGAAGGGGTCCCCGACGCCTCCAACACCCACTGCGAGACCATCCCCGTGCAGGACGTGACCGGAAAGGTCGTGGGAGTGTCGCCCACCCTGGGAAGCATCGTCCACTTCGCGCAGACCAAAACCATCCTGCTGGCTCTTATGGTGGTCATCGTAATCGTCATGGTCTCGGTGGTCTTCGATATCGTCAAGATCCGCCGCGGCAGCGGGCCCGAAGGCGAGTGAGACACCCCTCAGCGGTGTTTACAGCCTGTGCATCCAACTGTCCCTATCGGACGGGTAGGATTGATTGTCTGTGCATGTGCCAGACGAAGGATAATGCGAGAGCACGGCCGTTTTCGAGGGCACTTTTTATATATAATCCACGCATATAAACAAGCGCTGTTCGTGCGCGTACGACGAACCTCCAACCCAGGTTCGCTCGGTGCATGAACGGAAATGGGATGCAATACGGGTTACGCCGGAATCTGTCTCGAAGGGGAAATCGGGATGTATCTAAGACAGATCGAGCTAGAGAATTTCAAATCATTTGGTGGGAAAGTAACAATCCCTCTCATGGAGGGATACATGGCAATCACGGGACCGAACGGTTCCGGCAAGTCGAACATAGGCGATGCCATCATGTTCGTCCTCGGACCCAAGAGTCCGAAGGCCGTCAGGGCAGGGAGGATCACGGACCTCATTTTCAGCGGAGGCGCCTCCAAGTCGAGGGCCAAGTCCATGACCGTCTCCCTCGTCTTCGACAACAGCGACCGCATACTTCCCTGGAACGACGACACCGTCCGCCTCACACGTTTCGTGAAGCTCTCCGACAACGGAGAGGACTACACCTCGTACTTCTACATCAACGACCAGAAGTCCACCCTCGGGGAGTTCGACTCCCTGCTGACCAAGGCAAGGATCAGCGCGGACGGATACAACCTGGTCCAGCAGGGCGACGTCACCCACATCGTCCAGATGGGCAACCTCGAGAGGAGGCGCATCATCGACGGGATCTCCGGAATCGCCAGCTTCGACGCCGACATCGCGAAGGCGCAGGGCGAGAAGAAGGAGGCCACCGACAATCTCAACCTCATCGACGTCCTCCGCGAGGACAAGGAGAGGCAGCTGAAGTCCCTCGAGAAGGACAAGCAGCAGGCCCAGATCTACCTGGAGTCCAAGAACGCCCTGGACATCGCCAAGGCACAGCTCACCGTGAGGCAGAGGGACAAGGAGGTAGCCACCCTCGAGAACCTCACCCAGTACACAGAGAAGCTACGCGGGGAGCTGGAGGTCCTCAGGAAGGACAAGGAGTCCGTCAGGAACCAGCATGCGGAGAACGAACAGGCCATCATCGCCAAGGAGGCGGAGATCGAGGCCAAGGCCGGCCCCGAGTACCGCAAGGTGAAGGACGACCTGGAGAACACCAAGATCAAACTCGCCACCGAGAAGGACAGGAAGGAGACCTCCGAGGCGGACATCAAGAACCAGAACGAGTTCAAGGCCGGATTCCTGGAGTCCATCGAAGATAACCGCAACCTCTACAGGTCCCTCACCGAGAGCCTGAACGACCTCAAGATCCAGCACGATGCTGCCAGAGAGGAGTTCGACAAGGCCAAGAAGGAGGAGGCCGAGATCAGCGACGAGACCACCAGGCACGGAGGAGAGCTCACCGAGCTCCAGACCAAGATCGTGAAACTGGACAAGCAGATCGACACCGCCAGCATCGTCGACCAGGACGCCAAGACCGCGGAGGCCGCGGCGAGGATCGTCCTGGATCACGCCGAGAACACCAAATCCGAGGCGGAAGAGGCCCTGGAGGCCGCGAAGTTCGAGATCAAGGACGCCGAGCAGCACTTCAAGGAGGTCCAGAACGAGGTCGGCCCCGACAACACCGAGGAAATCTCCAAGCGCATCCTCGCCCTCAAACAGGAGGAGGCGCAGCTGGAGGACAAGGAATCCCAGCTCAGGTCCGCCCTCGACCGCGCCAACAACGAATTCAACAAGCTCTCTGCCGAGAAGCGCGCCTCCGACTCCGTCAACGGAGCGGGAGAGGCGGTTTCCCGCATACTCGCACTCAAGAACACCGGTGAGATCGCCGGAATCCGCGGAACCGTGGCGGAACTCGCCAAGGTGGAGCCCGGATACGAGACCGCCCTCGGAGTCGCCGCCGGAGGTAAGATGCAGGCCGTGGTCGTCGAGACCGACGCCGTGGCCGCGCAGTGCATCCAGTACCTGAAGGCCAACGGGCTCAGCAGGGTCGTCTTCCTGCCGCTCAACAAGATGATGCCCGGCAAACCCCGCGCCAAGGCCATCATGGTCCTCAAGAGGACCGAAGGGTACGCCACCGACTTCCTCGACTTCGCACCGGAGTACACCAACGTGTTCTGGTACGTCTTCCAGGACACCCTGGTGGTGAAATCCCTCGACACCGCCCGCGAGATCATGGGCGGAATCAGGATCGTCACCCGCGAGGGTGAGCTCATCGAGGCCTCCGGAGCCATGGCGGGAGGAACAATCAGGAAGAACGCCATCGCCAAGTTCGGACCCACCTCCCAGGGTGCCCTGGACGAGGCCGCACAGGCGGTCAGGAAGGCCAGCGAGGCCCTGGAGACCGTACGCGGAATGCTCAGGGACAAGCGCGACGCCATCCGCGCCGCCGACGACGAGATGAGGAGGATCGCCGGATCCGACAGTGCGTCCAGGGACAAGCTGGCCGCCGCCAAGGCGAACTTCGATCAGACCAAGAGGAACCTCAAGACCGCGGAGGACGCCCTGGCCAAGGCCGTCAAGGAGCTGGAGACCGCCAAGGCGGATCTGGCCCAGAAGGCCGCCGCCGCCCAGACCACCGCTTCCGACCTGGAGAAGCTCAGGAACGACCGTACCGCCGCCCGCGACCGTCTGGCCGTCATCGCCCCCGCAGACCTGCAGGAGCGCATCCAGGCCGTGAGGGACAAGGTGTTCCAGTGCAGCCAGACCGTCAACGACCTCGCCTCCCAGATCGGCGGGGTGAACGCCGAGCTCGCCGGGCTCGACAAACAGAAGGAGGCCTACGACCTGCAGGTCGCCGAGGTCGACCGCAAGATCGCCGCCCAGACCGAGTCCATCGCCGCCAACGAGAAGAACATCGGTGAGCTCACCATCGCCCTCGAGGCGCTCAGGAAGATCGAGTCCGAGATGGAATCCGGCCTCGAGGACCTGAAGGTCCAGAAGGACGCCCTCATCGAGAAGCGCTACGCGCTCGACGCCGCCATCCAGAAGGTCCAGAACAACATCGAGAACAAGGAGGGCGTCATCGCCTCCCAGGAAGCTCAGCTCATCATCATCAGGCAGAACATCCAGCAGCTCGAGGAGGAGGTCGCCGCCATCCAGATCGAGGTGCCGACCCCCATACCCTCCGAGGAGTCGCTCAAGCGCACCATCCGCAACTGCGAGGACAAGATCGAGTCCCTCGGCGCCGTCAACCTGCGCGCCATCGACGACTACGACCTCCGCAAGAAGGAATACGACACCATGCTTGAGCAGATCAAGACGCTCAACAAGCAGATCGCGGAGCTGGACAAGCTCACCGAGGACCTCACATCGAAGAAGAAGGGCCTCTTCATGGAGTCCTACGACGCGGTCAACGAGAACTTCAAGCAGATCTACGCCCAGCTGTCCGGCGGAGGTGAGGGATACATGGCCCTCGAGAACCCCGACGATCCGTTCAGCGGAGGATTGCAGATCAACGCCAAACCCAGGAACGGCAAGATGCTGAGGCTGGAGGCCCTCTCCGGAGGAGAGAAGTCCCTCACCGCCCTGTCGTTCATCTTCGCCATCCAGGAGTACCAGCCCTCCCCGTTCTACGTACTGGACGAGGTCGACATGTTCCTGGACGCGGCGAACTCCGAGCTCGTGGCCAAGAGGGTCAAGGAGAGCTCGGCCAAAGCACAGTTCATACAGGTGTCCCTGAGGAAGGTCACGCTCACGCTGGCCGACCACCTGATCGGGGTCACCAGACCGCCCAGCGGAATCAGCAGGGTGATCATGCAGCCCGACCTCGAGGAGGTTTCCAAGTTCGAGGAGGAAGCACTCAAACGCCAGAAAGAGTCAGAAGACATTGAGGGATGAAAATGGATGCAAATGCACAGATGGAATTGATGGAGCAGCACCTGCTGTTCCACAAGGCTATGGCGGAGGACGAGGAGTCCTTCAAGAGGATAAACGGGTACCTCGAGGTGCTCCATGAGGAGAACACCGGCGAGCAGCTCTCCGACAGCGTGGACGAGTCCATAAGGTCGGTCTTCAGCCTCGTGCTGGAGAAAGGCATGGACCCCTGGGCCATCAACCTGGAGGAGTTCGCCAGGCTCTACTCCGAGAAGGTTTCCTCCAACCGCTTCGATATGCTGGTTGCGGGCAGGCTGCTGCTCATGGCCTGGAAGATCCTCAACCTGCAGTCCCAGGAGACCCGCATGACCGCCGAGCCTCCCGCGGAGGAGGAGGTCGTCGACCTCGCCGACTTCGACTTCGAGGACGAGGACGCCATGGTCGTGCCCGACGTGCCCATCAGCAGGACCTACGCCCGCTGCGAGCTCCGCTCGGTCACCATGCTCGACCTCCTGGACGCCTTCGAGGAGGCCAAACTCGAGGCCGAGATCTACGAGGCCAGGCAGGCCACCAAGGAGAAGCTCAAGGCCAAGGTCCCCCTCAAATTCGACAACAAGGCCCACAAGGAGGACGACGAGACCGTCGTCGAGATGGTCTACCAGAGGATCTACGCCATGGGAATGGACCCCATGCCCATCACCGAGTTCTACTCCGACCTCAAAGAGGAGAACATCAGCGTGTTCGTATCCGTGCTCCATCTCGTCAGGGACGGCAGGCTGGACGTGTTCCAGGAGACCCTCCCCTACGGCGAGATCATGGTCCAGATCAAACTCCCGGAGGCCACCGTGCCCCTGGAGACCATGGCGGCGGTGAACTGAATTGGAAGACAAGACGATGGTCGAAGCGGCGCTCTTCGCCGCCACCGAATCCCTCAGGGTGGCCGACATCGTCAGTCGCACCGGCCTCGACGAGGCCTCCGTCAGATATGCCCTGAAGGACCTGAAGATGGAGTACGACATGCGCGACTCCGCCATCATCATCTCCGATGCCGGTGGAGAGTACCGCATGGTGCTCCGTCCCGACTGCAAGAAGTTCACCGGCCTCTTCGCCAGGCCCGACATGCCTGCGGGCGTGATGCGTACCCTCAGCACCATCGCCTACAACCAGCCGGTCATGCAGTCCAAGCTGGTGGCGGTCCGCGGCCCCCGTGCCTACGACGACGTCCACACCCTGGTCGACATGGGCCTGGTGCACGCACGCCCCGTGGGTCAGAGCAAGGAGCTCACCACCACCCCCAAGTTCTCGGAGCAGTTCGGTGTCGGCAGCACCAAGAAGGCCGACATCAAGAAATGGATCGAGGAACAGGCCAAGGCGCAGAAGGACCAGTCCTGACCCTTTTTCCCATGGGAAAGTATATCCCTTATCGAGCGATAGCTCATGCCATAAACCTGGCTCCCCCCAGGAATCAAGGCGATTTAAATGACCAAGATGTTCGGAACGAACGGTGTCCGCGGAGTAGTCAACCAGGACATGAACGTGCAGAAAGCGCTCCAGATAGGAAAAGCGATCGGCGCTGTGACCCCCGGTGTCACCGCCATCGCCACCGATACCCGCTATACCTGCGATATGCTCAAGATGGCGGTGTCCGCCGGACTCATGTCCGTCGGCTGCGACGTCATCGACCTGGGATCCCTCCCCACCCCTGCCCTCCAGTATTATGTGAGGACCCACAGCGTGGTCGGGGGAGTGATGATCACCGCCTCCCACAACCCGCCCCAGTTCAACGGCATCAAGGTCATCGCCAACGACGGTACCGAGGCATCTCCCCAGCAGGAGGAGGCCATCGAGGCGAAGTACGACGAGGAGATCGCTCCCGTCAGCTGGAAGGACACCGGACACACCAGCAGGTACGTCGGAGCCGCCGACGACTATGTGGACGCGATCGTCTCCAAGCTCGACGTGGACGCCATCCGCGAGGCCAATCTCACCGTGGTCCTCGACTGTACCAACGGTGCCGCCTTCTACACCTCGCCCCTGCTCCTCAGGAGACTGGGTGTGAGGGCCATCACACTCAACGGAAACCCCCAGGGAGAGTTCCCCGGACACCCCAGCGAACCCACCGAGGACAATCTCCAGGACCTCATCAAGATGGTCAAGGCCACCGGCGCCGCCCTCGGAATCGCCCATGACGGAGACGCCGACAGGTGCGTGTTCGTCGACGGCGAAGGCAACTACGTCCCCGGCGACAAGACCCTCGCCATCCTCGCCCGCTCCATCGTCAAGGAGAACGGCGGTGGCATCGTGGTGACCCCTGTCGCCACCTCTTCCGTCATCGACGAGACCGTGAGCTCCGTCGGAGGAAAGGTCGTCCGTACCGCGGTCGGATCCCCCAAGGTCGCCCGCAGGATGATCGACGACGGAGGCATCTTCGGAGGAGAGGAGAACGGAGGACTCATCTTCGCCGACCACCAGTTCTGCAGGGACGGGGGTATGGCCATCGGAAGGATGCTCGAGAGCATCATCAAGATCGGTCCGCTCAAGGAGCAGGTCGATTCGCTGGTCCCCTTCTACACCGTCAAGAAGAAGCTCGTGTGCCCCGATGACCTGAAGGAGTCCGTCCTCAACTTCCTCGACGAGAACACTCCCAACATCAGGAAGGACACCACCGACGGTCTGAAGCTCATCTTCACCAACGGATGGGTGCTCGCCAGGGCCTCGGGAACCGAGCCCATCTTCAGGGTCTATGCCGAGTCCAGGGACAAGGCCGTGGCCGAGGAGCTCGCCTCCAAGTACGAGGCCATGGTGGACGAGTACCTGAGCTCCTTCTGAATAATTCCAAAACTCATTCCCTGGCCATGTGCCAGGGGTATCATTTTCGCCTCACTGCCTGAGGTTCTTTCCGAGGACGGCGAGCGCTTCGTTGATGAGTCTCGCACCGAGGATCGCCGTGATCCCGGAGTGGTCCGCGGGGGGACAGATCTCCATCACGTCGAATCCGGCGAGACGGTCGCCGACCATGTTGATGGCCTTCTTCACCTGGATGGGAAGCAGACCGAAGGGTTCGGGGGTTCCGGTACCGGGAGCGTATGCGGGGTCGATTCCGTCGATGTCGATGGACAGGTATACCTTGTCCGCCTTGAGCCCGTCAAGGGCCTTCTTGACGCCCCATTCGATGCCGTGTTCGAAAATGTCGAACGCAGTGACGTGGGGGACGACATCCTCTCTCTCGAGCTCCTCCCTGCCGATGGCGCGGACACCTACGGCGCAGACGTTGTCGAGGCCGTGGACCTCCGCCGCGCGCCTGGTGACGCAGGCGTGGCTGTTGGGGGTGCCCATGTACTCGTCCCTGGAATCCAGGTGTGCGTCGATGGTCATCAGGGCGATGGACCTCTCCTTGAAGCTCTGGATGACCGGGATGGTTCCCGAATGCTCCCCGCCGATGACGATGGGGAACTTACCGTCGCGGATGGTGGGACCGACCGCGAACTTTACCTCCTCGAGCATGTCCTCGGGAAGTATGAAATCGTCGCAGTTCCCGTAATCGCAGACCACAGGCTGGACCTGATCCAGTCCGTGCTCGAAGTGGAACTCCTCAAAATTGTAAGATGCCTGCCTGACAGCGGTCGGGGCCTCGCGGGCCCCGGCCTTGAAGCTGGCAGTGTGGTCGTAGGGGACACCGAATATAACCGCATCCGCATCGCTGTACTCCGCGTCTGCGTCAGCATAGGTGACCCCGTACGCCATTTTTTGATCCTCACATCAGTTTCATTCTGTCCATCGCGACGAGATACATGACCTCGGCACCGTCCGCCAGGACGCTCTCGTGGTCATCGTTGATGGGCATGGTAAAGGTCTCGAAGGTCTCAAGATCCATGATCTGTACCTCGTTGTTGCCCTCGTCGATGGAGATGACCTGTCCCTTCCTCTTGTCGATGATGGGGACCTGGACCTTTGCGCTGACGGGTGCGTTGATGGATTTCTTAGCACCGGTGAAAATGTCGGTGGCTTCGATGGAAGCCTTTGCGGATCCGTGCTTTCCGGGTTTGGAGGTAGTGATCGAGATGATCTTGCAAGGCGAATCGTCGATGTTCACGTACCTTCCGATTTTGAGCTCCCTGAGCTCCTTCATTTCCCACTCTGCCATTTTGATACCTTCTTTTTATGTTGAAAGCCTGCGCTCAGAATATCCGTTTGTTCCTTTCCCTGTCGTACTGGGGCTGTGAAAACGACATCTGGCGCATCTTATCGTTTACTATAATCGCACGTTAAATATATAGGTTAAGGTAGGTCGCGCGCGTGCTGGATAAGATAATTAACGGGCATCAGTTGCGCTTCGGACCGCTGCGGTGACCCTTGCCGCGGCCCTTGGGACCTTTGCCTTTTCTGGCCGGCTTCTCCTTCTTCTTCGGAGGATCTGGGTATCTGCGTTTGATATCCGCGATGCGGGCCTTCAGCTCCTCGCTGAGCCTGTCCCCGCAGAATTCTCCCTTGTACTGGTCGACCTTGGCGGCGATGAGGACCTTTCCGGCCAGCGCCCTGGCGATGTTACCCCTCTGCCAATAGGGCGCTTTTCTGAGGTCTGGGTATTGGTAGATCACACCGTGCTTGGGAGGGTTCTTGCCGGAGCGCAGATGCCTGAACATGGCCTTCTCCGCACCCAGCAGCTGGATGGTCGAGGAGGGCAGCGAGGCCAGTCTCTCGAGTCCGCCCGAGAGGGAGATGAGCCTTGCGGACAGGGGTCCGCCCAGGAGCGCGCACATGTTGGGGCAGATCTGCTCCACCAGGTCGGTGATGTACTCCTCGGTGCTCTTGCGGTCCTCGTAGGTCCTGTAGAGGGAATCGGCGAGGTTCTGTACCGCGTAGATGTCGTCGGGATCGAAATCGGAACCCATGGACTGCAGGTCGAGGGCCAGCTCGTCGATGATGCCCTGCCTGTCGCCGTGCCTGGCGATGAGCAGTGCGTACCTGTCGTCCTTGGCCAGGTCGGCCAGTTCGGGGAAGTGCATGCCGTACCACTCGTGGAGCCTCTCGCTGAGGAGGTTGGACACCTCGATGAGGTCGTCAAGGTACCTGATGGCCTGCACCAGGTTCTTGTCCCTGGCGATGGGCTCGGAGGTCCTGAGCTTGCCGAGGTTGAGCATCACCTCATGCATGAACGCGTCGTCGTAACCGAAGTCCTGGGGCCTGATGAAGGACGAGTCGTACATCTCGGGCTTGCCGAGCTCGGACTGCCTCCTGTCGCCCACGGCGAGCTTCTGACGCCCATGTGCCAGCTCCTTCTCCTCGGGGAGGATGCCACCCTTCTGGATCTCCGCCAGTTTCTCTGCGGTCTGCACGGGGTCCATGGGCATCAGGCGCTTGTCCATGATGCGGTTCGACTTGTCGTCGACCAGGAACACACCGAACCATTTCGTGATGAGTATGGCCATGTCAGCGCATCTCCCTGAGTTTCATGATCTCGCTCATGGGCAGCTCCTCCGCGTTACCCGCCAGGATCTGCAGGTGGGCCTGGAACTCGAGCTCCTCCATGCGGTTGTAAGCTTCCTCCAGGGTGCGTCCCTGGGTGATGGCGCCGTGCCTGGCCATGAGCATGGCGGGCGCGTTCGCATATTCCATGACCGCTTCCACCAGCTCGTCCGAGCCGGGGGTGGCGTACCTGCAGGTGGGCACCTGGTCCAGGAGCAGCACTCCCTCGGGGGTGAGGGTGCTCTTGAGGTCCTCGCCGCGGGTGAGGATCGCCAGGCAGTAGAGGGGGTGGCAGTGCACGACGGCGTTGGTCTCCGGGTTCTCTCTGTATATACCCAGATGGAACTTGTGCTCGATGGAGGGCTTGCCTCCGGACAGCACGTTTCCGTCCATGTCCATCTTGACGAGGTCGTCCTCGCGCACCAGGCCCTTGTTGACTCCGCTGGGGGTGATGAGGATCTCCCGGTCGTTGATACGGACGCTCATATTGCCTCCGGCGGATACGGTCAGATTCCTGTCGTAGAGCATGTGGCAGCATTCCACAAGGCGTTTCCTGGCGAAGGCTTCGCTGTTCATTCTTTCATCTCGGAGATTTCCGTCGGCTTGAAGATTCCCTTCTCGGTGATGAAGCCGGTGACGAATTCGGCGGGGGTCACGTCGAAGGCGGGGTTGAGGGCCTTGGAGCCTACGGGTGCGATGCGGATGTCCTTCACCATGGTCATCTCCTCCTCGGACCTCTGCTCGATGACGATGTCCTTGCCGGTCTTGGTGGAGAAGTCGAAGGTCGAGACGGGTGCGGCGACGTAGAAGGGGATGCCGAAGTGCTTGGCGACGATGGCCTTGTCGAAGGTACCGATCTTGTTGGCGAAGTCGCCGTTGGCGGCGATCCTGTCGGCGCCGACGATGATCATGTCGACCCCCTGCGACATGTAGTATGCCGCGGATCCGTCGGGGATGATGGCGTGGTCGAT
>JAEEGK010016153.1_pt1 | contig 16452 bp, 12 predicted proteins | sample 8958771 | NCBI WGS metagenome assembly JAEEGK01 (sample SAMN16246547, study PRJNA631951) | gut metagenome | biome: gut microbiome; feature: rumen; material: SC-attached | host: Bos | place: Iran: Karaj | collected 2018-10 | reverse complement strand
GGAGTTGAACCCATAACTTCAGCAGCTTTTGCTAAGTTATTAGCAGCTTCAACTTCACCTTCTGCTTTAGTAATAACTGCAGCTTTTTCTCTTTCAGCTTCAGCAACTTTAGCAATTACACGTTTCATTTCTTCTGGTAAAGTGATTTCCTTAAGTTCTACATTTTCTACTTTGATTCCCCATGGATCAGTTGCTTCATCAATTACTTTACAAATTTCAGTAGCAATTTTTTCTCTTGAGCTTAATAATTCATCTAATGAAACAGAACCTACAGCATTACGCATAGTTGTTTGAGCTAATTGGCTAACTGCATATCTGAAGTTTTCAACTTCAAGGATAGATTTAGCTGCATCAAATACTTTGTAGTAAATAACTGCATTAATTCTAACTGAAACGTTATCACCAGTAATTGCGTCTTGTTCTGGAACGTCTACAGCTTTAGTTCTTATATCAACCTTTGAGAAAGATTGGAAGATTGGTAATACTAAATTCCAACCTGGATTCATAATTCCACTGAATTTACCTAAAGTAAATTTAACTCCCCTTTCATATTGATTGACTTGTTTAATAGATATTAAGATTATAAAAGCTACTAAACCAATAATAAACCACATAACTATACCTCCTTAGTACTATTATACAATAAAGTTAATGAATTTAGGATAAAAATATTAATTTTTTTAACTTTTTTTAATATTTCCTTTATTTGGTTTATAAAATGTTATACAATTATTATGGAGGGTATAATATGGCAGATAAAAAGGATAGCAAGAAGAAAATATTTAAGTTTAAAAAGGAAGAAAATAAGAATAATTTTGATAGAAAAATAATAATCGCGGGATTAGTTGGTACTTTAATTGGTGTTGGAATAATGATGTTGATTGTTCCTGATAGAATTGCCACTTTAGCGAATGGTGAACAAGTTATAGTAGAAATTGGTGATAAAAATATTACAGCTGATCAATTATATACTGATATGAAAGAACAATATAGTATTGATATGCTTGTAAAATTAATAGATAAAATTATACTTAATGATTTATATCCTGAAAATAATGATATGAAAACTGAAGTAAATTCTATGGCTGATTACTATATTTCAATGTATGAAACATATTATGGTTATACTGAAGAACAATTCTTAAAAGCAAATGGTTTTGATACAAAAGATGAATTTATAAACGAATTAGAATTGGAATATAGGAGAAATTTGGTTTTAGATGATTATACTAAAAAATTAGTAACTGATAAGGAAATTAAAAAGTACTATGATGAAAGTATATTTGGTGAGACTGAAACTAAATATATCAGTGTTGATGGAACTAGTGATGAAGCTAAGGGATTAATCGATAAAATTATCAATCGTTTAAATAATGGTGAGGCATTTGATGATGTTGTTAATCATTACGGTGATAGAATTAATACTAAGGATTTAGGAACTATATCATATGATACTGACATTTCTAAAGAATATATAGATGCATTAAATAAATTAAATACTAATTCATTTACTAAGGAAGCAATTAAATACGATAATAATTATACAATCATATTTAAGGGGGCTTCTATGGATAAACCTTCATTAGATGATAGTAAAGAATTTATTATTAAAACTATAGCTGCTGACAAGAAGAATAATGATACTAGTTTATATCATAAAGCATTGGTAGAATTAAGAAAAAATAATAAAGTTGATATTAAGGATACTGATTTAGCTTCTAAATATGATAGTTATATTAAAACAATTACAGAAAATGAGCAATAGCTCATTTTTTTGTTAATAAAAAAGAGACTTTTTAGTCTCTTAGTTTTGCATCTAATTTAGTTGTTACTGAGTTAATTATATTATTAACTGCAGCCATTACTTCATCATCTGTTAATGTTCTAGTTGGATCTGAGAATGTTAGTGAATAAGCCATTGATTTTTTATTAGAATCAATATTTTCACCTGTATAAATATCAAATATATTTATATCAGTTAATAATCTTCCGCCTGCTCTTCTAATTGCGTCAACTAATTCATTATTAGTAATATTCTTATCAACTATGAATGCGACATCTTTTTGAATTTCAGGATATTTAGATGATTCTTTATACTTAAGTGGTTTAACACTTAATTCATATAATTTAGTTAATGATAATTCTGCTACATAGATTTCATCACTATATAGTAATGGATGAACTTTACCAATAATACCTACTGGTTTTCTATCTATTAAGATACTAGCAGATACACCTGGATGTAATTCTTTAACTTCTACTTTTTCAAATGAATATCTATTCTTATAACCTAAATATTTTAATAAGTTTTCAACTACGCCTTTGATTAAATAGAAATCTACTTTCATATTAATATTATTAACTTGATTATTTATATAACTACCTTTCATTAAGATAGCTATTTTATGATCTTCAATGAAGTTTTTATCATAAGTTTTAGCGATTTCATAAATATTAATATCAGTTACTTTTCTAGCTTTATTATATTCATAAGTTTGTAATAAAGAAGGTATTAAAGATAATCTTAAGTGACTTCTATCATTTGACATTGGATTAGGTAACGCTAATACATCTTTATTATCATAATTGAACATATTAGCAGTAGTCTCTGGAACTAAGGTATATGTTCTTACTTCAGTTAACCCTAAAGTTCTTAGTCTTCTTGAGATACTCTTTCTTAATGAAACATCACCTATATATCTACCACGTTTTGTTTCAACGTTTGGTAATGTATCAGTTAAATTATTGTATCCATATAATCTTCCTATTTCCTCTGCTATATCAGCCTTATTAGGTTGTACATCTAATCTTCTTCTAGGAATAGTTACAGTAAATACTCCATCTTTTAAGGTATATGCGAAATCTAGTTTTTCTAATTGAACTTTTACATCATCATCTGTCATTGTCATACCTAATACATTATTTAATTCAGTAGTAGTTACATCAATAACTTTTTCTTTTTTATCTAAATTATCATGTAATAATTCGCCTGATAATACTTCGCCTGAAGCATATTCTTCTAATAGACTTAGACATCTATTCATTGCAGCGATAGTGTATTCATAGTTTAATCCTCTACCATACATTCTAGATGCTTCTGATTTTAAGTTTAATCTATTAGCTGTTTTAGTAATTGAGAATGCATCAAAGATAGCTGCTTCTATGAAGATGTTTTTAGTGTTTTCATCTACTTCAGTATTTTCACCACCCATAACACCTGCTATACAAGTTGGTTTAGTACCATCTGTAATAACTATATCATTAGGTGTTAATGTTCTTTCTACTCCATCTAAAGTAACTATTTTTTCATTTTCTAAAGCATCTCTTACTAATACTTTTTTACCTAATTTATCTGCATCAAAGAAATGTGTTGGTTGACCATATTCTAACATAACGAAGTTAGAAATATCTACAACGTTATTGATAGGACGCATACCAGCAGCTGTAATTCTTTTCTTAATCCATTCTGGTGATTCACCTATTTTAACGTTTCTAACCATCTTACCCATATAATATGGACATCTTGATGTTTCTACTTTTAAATCTACATAATTACTTACATTATCAGATATTTCACTATGTTTAGCTTCTGGATAATGTACTTTTTCACCGATTACAGCACCTATTTCATGTGCGAATCCAATATGATAATAACAATCGTTATTTCTATGTTTATGAACGTCTAATTCATATAATGTATCATCTAATCCTAGATAATCCATTGCATCAGCACCAACAGGTGCGGATGGGTCTAATTCTTCAATTCCTTTAGCGTATGTTTCTTCTGTTTTTTCTTCTAAACCTAATTCATATAAAGCACATATCATACCATTTGATTCTTCACCACGTATTTTTCCGGCTTTAATTTCGAAATTTCCAGGAAGAATAGCGCCTGGTAATGATACGATTACTTTTAATCCTTTTCTTACGTTAGGAGCACCACATACTATTTGTGTGATTTCATTACCAATATTAACCTTACATACATGTAGATGGTCAGAATCAGGATGATCAACACATTCAACTACTTCACCAACTACTAAATGATCTATATGGTTAGTTATTACTGCTTCTACATTGATACCAGCTTTAGTAACTTTTGTAGCTAACTCTTTTAAGTCAACACCATTAAGGTCTATATAATCTTTTACCCAGTTTAATGATATCATCTTATTCTTCCTCCCTTCTATCAAATGCTTTTGTTTCTCTTAAATCAACATTATAGAATGTTCTTATATCACTTATACCATACTTTAGCATGGCACATCTTTCAGCACCAAAACCAAATGCGAATCCTGTCCATTTATCTGGATCATATCCACATCCTTTTAATACATCATAATGTACTACACCGGCTCCACCAATTGTAATCCATCCAGTATTTTTACAAATGCTGCATCCTTTTCCTTTACAAGCGAAGCAAGAAATATCCATTTCAACTGATGGTTCTGTGAATTGATAGTAACTTGGTCTAAATCTAGTTACTGTATCTTCACCAAACATATGCTTACAAATTGTTGTAATTGTACCTTTTAAATCTGATAATTTAATATCTTTATCTACTAATAAACCTTCAATTTGAGTAAATTGATGTGAATGAGTTGCATCATCTTCATCTCTTCTATATGCTTTACCTGGACATATAATTCTTACAGGTTCATTTCCACCTTTGGCAAGCATTGTTCTAGCTTGAACAGGAGATGTATGACTTCTTAATAATAATTCATCACCTTTAAGATAGAATGTATCTTGTGCATCTCTTGCAGGATGTCCTTTTGGTAATCCTAATAATTCAAAGTTATATTTATCTTCTTCAATTTCAGGACCATCTACTACATCATATCCCATAGACATAAATACTTCTTCAAAATCTTCGATGACTTTTTCTAATATACTAGGCGCCCCTTCTTCTAGAGTTGTGGCAGGCAATGTAATATCTACTGACTCTTTAGCTAATCTTTCATCTAATAATTTTTTATTTAATTCAGCTTCTATTTCTGAATATCTTTCGTCAAAAGCATTTCTTAAATCATTAATTAGCATACCTACTTCTTTCTTTTGTTCTACTGGTACTTCTTTAATTAATGAAGTTGCTTCTGTTATTAAACCTTTTTTACCTTGATATTTTACTTTTAAGTCATTTAAAACTTTGATATCACTTACATTAGATAATTCTTCTAACATTTGTGTTTTGATTGATTCAATTTTTTCTTTCATATTATCTCCTCCAATAAAAAAATCCCTTACATAACGTAAGGGACGAATTAACCGTGGTACCACCCAAATTCTGAATATAAAATTCAGCACTCATTTCTTAACGCGAATAACGGGATAAACCAGCTCATATATTGAAATTCACTATATAATTATTTGAGTAATTTCCACCATCATACTCTCTCTTTAAAATGACATATATAGCTACTTTGATATAATCATTGCCATTACCTAAAATGTTAACATTATTTTGATATAATGTCAATCTTTTATACTTAAAATATCGGTTAAAACGACCTTTGTTTCTTCATTATTACTATTTCTAATATATTCTATTGTTATTTCGTCTTCTAATTTGTTTTTATATAATAAATATCTAAAATGAGGTGCGGTTTTAACTACTGTATTATTTATTTTAGTAATTACATCTCCTTTTTTTAATCCTGCTTCTTCAGCATCTGAATTAGACTTAACGTTTGTAATTACTGCACCATAATTTATATCAGGTACATTTATTCCTATTTCAGTTAATATAGTGTTATCTATATCAGTTAATGATACACCAATACTTGGTCTATCTATATGGCCTTCTATTTCTAGTTTATTTGCCACTTCTAGGGCATTTTCAATAGGTATAGCAAACCCCATTCCTTCAGCCCCATCGCCTGATATTTTAAGGGAATTTATACCTATAACTTCACCTTTAATATTACATAGTGGTCCTCCACTATTTCCTTCGTTTATAGCAGCATCTGTTTGGATTACATCCATTAAACTTTCACCTATTGATAGATGTACTTCTATCAACCTATTTAATCCTGATATTATACCTTTTGTAATTGTTCCTTGAAAGTCTATTCCTAATGGTGAACCTACTGTGAATACCGTATCTCCTAATTCTAATTCATTACTTTTTCCAATATCAGATACTTTTAAGTTTGTATTATTTACTTTTAATACTGCGATATCTGAGAATACATCTTTACCTACTAATGATGTATCTAAAACTTCACTATTAGGTAACATTATCTTTATATTATCTGATGATGAAATTACATGGTTATTAGTTAAAATATATGAATTTGTATCATCTTTTTTATATATGAAACCAGTTCCTGTCGCGACTAATTTATCACTTTTATAGTTTTCTACTAATACTACTGAATCATATACTTTTTTAATTGATTCTTTTAATGAACTTGTATCGTTATAAGTGAATATATTAATGTTTTTACTTTTTATATTATAAAAACATATAGTACCTATTATTCCTATAAATATACATATTATAGGTATTATTATATTAAATATCTTTTTCATATTTCACCATTATATTTCTGTGATATTTTTCCAATTACTTGGGAATCCTATTTTATTTAAAATATCATCTAATGGTACTGTATGTACTACTTGATCCATTCTATCGATAGTATAACCTATTTCATATACTAATCCTCTAAATTCTTTATCTGTTAAGAATGTTTTTAGTACGATTAATAATGCGAATAAATCATTTTTACCATATTTATATCCATCATAATCTTTTTCGATGTTTAGTTTTGAATGTATAGGAGAATCAGGTATTACCCTTTGTGTTCTATAATCATATAGAATTTCTTCGTGGGCACATAAGTTTCTGAAGTTCGCTGTTATTGATAAATATGTACCTAACACATCAGGTGATACATTATATTTATCAGCTATCGCGATTTGATCATCATATTTTAATATTGCATATAATTCTGATAGAATACCAAATGATAATACTTTAACTAAGATCCATAATGGGATATATCCATATTTATGCATGTAGTGTAGAGTAGCAGTGTGTTTATCGCCATTAACTCTTATTTGTCTTTTCATTTTGCTTAATACATCGTTTACTTGTCTTCTACGTAGTGGGTCTTGATTGAAGTTGTCAGGATTTAGGTATTCTTTTTCTTTGTAACCATATTTTTTAGACAATTGATAACTAATAATTGATTTCATATTGTTTTCAACTACTAATAAATATTTGAAGAATATATTCCTTAATCTTCTATCAAAAATGAATGTTGCGTATAATTCGTCAAATGTTGTCCCATCTATAAATATATCATTTCCCTTTTCTTTCGCGAATAAATGTCTATAACCATTAATAAAGAAATAGTTTTCTCTTAATAATATGTTCATAGCCTCTTTTTCATCGTTTATAATCAATCCACGATTTTTTAATATATCAATTTGTTCTTCTAATGTTTTGAACACTTTATTTGCCATACTATCACCTATGGTAATTATAACATATTATGGCATTAATATAAAGAAAAAAAGATGAATTAATTATTCATCTTTCTCTAATAAATCTAAATGTTCTAGTATGAACTTAGCCATTTTATCATCTTCTACTAAATTGATAAATACTTCTCCATTTTCTTTTTCTTCTTCAAATAGATAGAAATCTTCTTTGACATCTGATTCATCTTTTTCAACAGCACAGCATACATAGTAATTAGTGTTGTTATAGATTGCTTGATGTAAGATTAAGAACTTGTTACCATTTTCAGTAGTAATGACTTGATTAATTCTATTCTCCATTTTTATTCTCCTATCTATTATCTTGTGATTGAATTATTTTCTGGTGTATCAATTGATAAACCAACGCCTAATTCAGCTTCTAATGCAGCTAAATCTGCAGCTATATCACTATTATCAATTGTGTTATTTGTTTCTTCTCTTTGTTGAGCGGCTATTTGGATATCTTCATCACCAGTATTTGTTACTGTGAATGTTCCATCATCTTGCGCTGTTACATTATAAGCATTATTATCGGTTGCTAAATTTGCATTTTCGAAATATGCTTCACTTAATGGCGCTACATAAGTTTCATTTGAACCTAACGCGAATGTACCAAGTTGACCATTAGTAACTTCTTCTTGTGTTTGTTCAGGAGTTGTATTTTCATTTGCTTGTTGATTTGGTTCTTGTTCAGTTATGATTGTTTCAGTTGTTTCAGTGTTGCCTAAATCTGGTAAAACAACGTGATCTTCTATAACTTCTTCTGTAACACTTTGTACATCACCATTTCCAGATGAACTTGAAGAACCATTTGAACTTGAACTTGTATTTGTAGATTCAGTTATATTACCTTGATCATCTACTTTTACTTCATGATTTTCTTCTTCAGTTTTAGTATATAATTCTTCTCCACCTGTTACAGTAGTAGTTGATGAAATTATATGTTGTTCTGGATTTTCTGATATTACATGTGATTCTTGACTAATAATATGTTGATCACTTGGATTTACTGGAAAATCTAATCCAGAAGGATCATATTGTATACCATCTGGTCCTACCGCTGCGGCATCACCAATAATTGGAGCTGGTCCTACAGGTGCAGTTTGAGTTTGTTCTGCTGTTTGTTCTCCAGTTTTACCATCCTTATCATTTTCGTTTTCTTTATCGTCTTCGTCTTCAGTATTTGCTATTTCTTCATCAGTTATTTCTTCTGGTGTTGTTTCTTCTACAGCTTGTTCTGGTATTTCTTGTTCTGGAGTATTTGCATCTGCATCTTGTTCTTGTGTAGTATCGTTTCCTCTACTATCAATAAGTTTACCATCTGATAAATCTATAGCTAACCATATAGCAGCACCTATAGCAATTAGTGCAGCTACATATTTTTTCCACTCTTTAGGGAAATTTTCTTTCATGCTAGCTAATTTTTCTTTAAACTTACCTAACATTCCTTTAGCTTTATTCTTTAATGCTGCTCCTGCTGCTGCAAATCCAGCAACTTTTAATCTGTTTTTCTTTGGAGCATCTTGTTTTTGTTCTTCTTTTTCTTTATCTTTTTGTTCCCAATAAACATTTTCATTTTCAGCTCTTTCTAGCCAATCATTGTTCATTGTATCATTTGCTAAAGCAGCTTTTAAATTAGCTTTTCTTTCTTCATCTGTTAATGGTTTTACTGGTATGCCATTTGCCATTAATTTATCAAGATCTAAATCATCATCATCATCTTTAGCTGGGTCATCTGTTTTATTATCATTTCCAGTATTAGATGAATCTGTATCTGTATTAGTCTTAGTTTGATCATCAGGTGTTTGTTGATCTGGTTGTTGACTATCTGTAATAGTATTAGATGGGTTAAGATAATGTTGAATTGTTAATAATTCTACATTCATATCTTTACTTAATAAAGCTTTTCTATTTTCTAAAGCAGCTTTACTTGATAATAATTCTGCTAAGCGTCTTTCATCTAATCTTATACTATTAACATCTAATGTTGTAGTATCTTCGATTTTTTTAAGTTCAGTTGCGATTGCAAGAATTCTTTTACCGTCTGTTTGTGGATTTAATCCTTCTAATTCACTTCTTAATTCCTTCATATGTTCTATTTGTTCAAATGATAGAACATTTTCTTTTTCTTTCTTAAGTTTTTCTAATCTTGCATCATATTTAGCTACTATTTCTTTATTAGCATTAGCTATGCTTGCCATTTCATCTCTTACATCTTTAATTCTTCTATTGATTTCAATAGCACGATTTGGATTTGCAACTAGCTCGCTATATAAAGCATCTAATTCTGCTTTCTTTTGATCTCTTTCTGCTGTTATAGCATCACGATTTCTTTGGGTTCTTTCGATCTTTCTATCATATGTTCCATTGATACCCATTGTTTCAGAACCTGCTTCAAAAGTTGAAACAGCATAGTTTAATTTACTTAATTGTCTTTGTTTAATAGCATCAATTTCCATATCAATTTCTGGTAATTGTCTATCAATATCAGCTATTTCAGCATCTCTATCATTTGTTAATGATTCTAAGTATGGATTTTTTAAGAATTCATCCATTTCATTGCTTATTGTAGCCGCATCATATTCACCACTTTGAATTTGATTGATCCATCTATCAATTGGTTCAGTCATTTCTGCTTGTGTATAACCCTCGATAGCTTGTTCTGCTTGATATTGTGCTTGTAAATCTTCAATAGTTCTTTCATCTTCAAATACTTGTCTATAATTTAAAGTAGGATCTTCAGCCATTCTAGCTTCAAATACTGCCTTACCATATTTTGGATCTTCAAGTACTGATTTATCTCTTGCAATACTATCTTCACATTCAGCAATTTCGTTTTTCATTTCTGAAATTTGATCTTGTAAAGCAGTTAATAAAGCTTGTTGTCCTTGATATTCAGGACTATTCATATCTATATTATCATAATCAGTATTTGAGAATTCTCTTCTCTTATCTACTAATGCTTGTTCTGCTTCTTCTAATGCGAATCCTAATTCGTCTAATCTAGTAGTATTTTCTGCTACTCTGTTTTCACGAATTTCAAAACCATTTCTCATGATTTCATTTTCTGGATTTACTGATGCGGATTGTTCAACTTCTCCAGCACGATAACTTTCTTTATTATCTAATTTACTTTGAAGTTCTTTTATTTGTTCATCAATTGTTATTAATGTTTTATCTTTTTCAGATATTGGGAAATTATCTTTGAAATCTTTTAATGCTTGTATTAATTCTTCTGTATTCATTTACCCCACCTCTTTACTTTCTATTACGATATTTGATTGATAATTGATATCTCAAATTATCATTATCATTTATCTCACTAATACTATTAATTTCATGACCTAATTCTCTAAATCTATTAATTAGTTCTTCTTTTGTTAATGATTCATCACTGATTAATACCCAGTTTTGAGCTTGGCTTTGTGATGCATCTAATTTGTAATATTGATATGTAGTAGCTTTTGTACTTTCATCTTTTTTAGCTCCATCAGTAGGTGCATTTACGTAATAAGTATTTTCACCATCTGCACTTGTAGAACCGCTTGGATAATATTTATTTACATCTACAAGTTTATACCATTGCCATGAACTATCTGTTGCGATATATCCAGGTGCGGAGATACAAGTTTCACCTGTCCATAATTGACGTGTGTATGCATAACCTTCACTTGTATTTCCTAATGTAGATTGTTGATCATTACGACATGAATCTGTTGACCATGCACTACGTTGTTTACAAATAACATCTTTATCAACTTCGTTTACGCCATCACATGTATAATGAATTTTTACTGTTGTATTGAAATCACCTTGTGGTCTTTGTGAACAAATTACTGATGATGTAACTGTTCCTATATAATTTGGATCTTTACAATCAAATTTATATGGATAAGATACATATTCTGTTGCATATAATGTTGTACTAGCGATATTTCTGTATGGTAATTCTGCTGGTTTATTAATTGCTACAAATGATGTTTTTCTTTCGTTATCTTTCATACTATAACCATTTGGTTCGTTTGATGAATATTCACCGCCATTGTAATATGATCTTTCTTGTCCAATTGTATACCACTTATAAGCTGTTGTTTCATTGATTTTATATTTGTACTCATCATTTGGTGCTTGAGCATATCTTTCGCTTGAAGCATCTGGATTAGTTTCATTGTTAGGATAGAATACTCTATTACCTGTTTCTAACATTTCACCTAGATAAGTAATTTGTAAATCGGAGTTATCTGCGATAATATCAGTAACTTCTCCTTTTTTCCAATCACCGAACGCTGTTGTTTCATGTTTACAAGATAAAACTGGTGTATATTGATATTTACCTGTATCTACCTTACATACTTTAACTGTTGTTTTAGTTTTATCACAACTGCTAAGTGCTTTCTTTACTGAATCTTCACTGTTAGCTGTTACTTGTTCTAAAGTATAGATAGTACAATCACCAACTTCTTGTGGGAAGTCTAATCTAACATGTACGCTAGATTTTGCTTCATCTACTAATATGTCATATAAATTTGGACCCTTCTTTGCTATTTTAATGATTAGGAAAACAACGATTAATACTAGAAGTATTATTACGGCTAATCTAAACCATGGAAATGGCTTTTTATCGTCTTCGTATTTTTCATAATCATCATTCATGTTTATGTATTCTTCATTCATTTATTTTCACCATACCTATTCATAATACCATTTTACCATTAAAGCAATTATTTTTCAACTTAATTTAATGATTTTTAGTATTTTTCAGGTATGTTTCTATACCTTTAGAAATCGATAAAGAAACTAATTTTTGGTAACTATCTTTTTTAAGTTTATTTCGTTCTCCTGGATTACTTAAAAATCCCATTTCAATTAGTACTCCTGGTACTTTAACATGCCTATATAAATAACCATTTTTTACTTCTTTTATCTTCCTATTAGTTTTCAGGTCTTTCCTCAATTGAGTTTGTAATATTTTAGCTAATTCTATATTTTCTTCATTAATATCATCATAGAATACTTGTGCCCCATACCAAGATGTGGACTTAGTTGCGTTTAAATGTAATGATAGATATAAGTCACATCCAGAGTTATTTATAAGTACACTCCTTTTATATAAATCTATTCTTTTTCTTTCTTTTACTCCTTTAGGTGCGAGGTCATAATCACCAGTTCTAGTTAGGTATACTACTGCACCTTTACTCTCTAAATTTTCCTTTAATTTTAAAGCTATTGATAAATTTATATCTTCTTCCTTTATTCCTCCATATGTTGCACCCGGATCTTTACCGCCATGACCTGGATCTAGGTATATACATTTACCATATAATGAATCATCAGCTTTAACTATATCAAAAATTAAGATTCCAAATATCAATAATAATATCATCATTACTTTATATTTTGACATAACATCACCTAGTAATTATATGTTTTTATGTACATTATTATTCAAAAAAAGAATCTCATTAAGAGATTCTAATATATTTTTGTTATCTTACCTTTCGCAACTGTTCTTCCGCCTTCACGAATTGCAATTTCTGTTCCAATTTCTAACGCAACGCTTTTTTCAAGTTCGATTGTTACTGTTAAACTATCACCAGGGTTTACTGTTTCCACTCCAGCTGGTAATGTTACAACTCCTGATATATTAGCTGTTCCGATATACACTTGTGGATTATATCCGCTATAGAATGGCGTATGGCGTCCACCAGCTTCGCTTGTTAAAGTATCAATTTGTGCATCAATTTTTTTATATGATCCTATTGAATTCGGTTTACTAATTACTTGACCACGCTCTACTTGGTCACGTGATACACCTCTCAATAATAATCCTACATTTTCACCTTCTGATGCTGTATCTAGTTGTTTACGGAAAACTTCAATTCCTGTTACTACACTATCAACTACCTTATTATCTAATCCGACAATTTGAACATTATCATCTAACGATACTGTTCCACGTTTAATTCTACCAGTAACTATAGTACCTCTACCTGTTATAGAAAATACATCTTCTACATACATTAAGAATGCATCACTTGATGGAACATTTGCATCATTTATTGGCTCAACATTATTGATTGGTTCTGATGTAGGTAGTTCTTGTGGTGTATTTTGCTCTGGTTTGTTAAATAATTTACTAACACCAAATACAATAAGGGCAATTACCACTAAAGCAACTATGATTATAATAACCCATTTAATACCATTCTTAGATGATTTTTCTATTGGTCTTTGAATTGATATAACTGGCGCTGCCGGTTGTGCAACTGGAGTTTCTACTACTGGAGCTTCTACTGCTGGTGCAGGGGCAACTGGTTGTTCTGTTACTGGAGTTTCTGCTACTGGTACAGGGGCAACTGGAGCTGATGATTCAATTGTTGTATTTGAATTTTCCCCAACTGGTGATGTAATTTCTGGTTGCGATTGAACCGGGTGGTTTGTTTGAACTGGTGCTACTGGTTGTTCTGCTGAAACGGCAGGTGTCACAGGTTGTACAATTTGCTCTATATTTGCACCACATGTTGGGCAAATACTAGTTCCAGGAGCTATTTGATTTTTACAATTTGGACAAAACATAAATTACCTCTTTCTACTGTATATTACATTAAAATCATAACATATTTTTCCCATATATACAAATAAAAATATCCTAGAATATATTCCAAGGATATTTATTTGGTTTATCTAATTTAAATTCTAATCTTTCTTTTGTAACAGGATGTTCAAATGATAATTTATACGCGAATAAAGCAATTTGTTCTCCCACTTTAGCGTGTTTATTATATCTTTGATCGCCGTATAGTGGATGATTTCTTGACGAAAACTGTACTCTTATTTGATGAGACCTTCCTGTTTCTAGTTTTATATCAACCAGTGATAATCCGTCTTTATAGGTAATATTTTTGAAAGATAATACTGATTCTTTACCATTAGGACTAACAATAGTATTATTAGTTTTTGGATCTTTTAATAATTTATCTTTTAACGTACCGTCTTCTAATTTACCTTCGATTACAGCATAGTAAGATTTTTCTAATTTATGAGTTCTTACTTGTTCAGATAATCTAGACGCAGCTTTTGATGTTTTGGCAAATACCATAACACCGCCTACTGGTCTATCTAGTCTATGAACTAAACCTAGGTATACGTTACCTGGTTTATTATATTTTTCTTTTATATATTTTTTTAATTCGTTTAATAAATCTGGATCTTTACTATCATCTTCTTGAGTAGGCATATTAATTGGTTTTTCGACTACTAATAGATGGTTATCTTCATATAATATCTTAATCATTTGATTCCCATCTTCCATATATACCACAAGGTAATACTAAGTTATCTCTTGTGATAGGTAAACCTACTTCTCCACTTTCAATTCTACCATTTGGATAAAGTGGTAATAATGTTTCTTTTAAAATATTATCTAATACAATATTTGATATACCTGTTGTATATGAATTAATTAAGAAGAATAATGGTTTATCACTTAATATTTTAGTACAAGCTTCTATTAAGTTATATAAATTTTCTTCAAATTTCCATGTTTCACCATTTGGTCCTCTACCATAACTTGGTGGGTCCATTATAATAGCATCGTAAGTATTACCTCTTCTTGCTTCTCTTTCAACGAATTTTAAGCAATCATCTACTATAAATCTAATTACATTATTTTCTAAATGAGATAATCTCATATTTTCCTTTGCCCATTCTGTCATACCTTTAGATGCATCTACATGTACTACATCTGCACCAGCATAACTAGCAGCCATAGTTGCTCCACCTGTATATGCGAATAAGTTTAATACTTTTATTTTTCTACCACTATTTTTAATTTTATCAATGATAAAATCCCAGTTAGTAGCTTGTTCAGGGAATAAACCAGTATGTTTAAAGTTAGTAGGGCTTACTTTAAATGTTAAATCTTTATATTGGATAGTCCAATACTCATCTAATTTCTTTTTAAAATCCCAATAACCTCCACCTTTATTACTTCTATGATAGAAACCATCTGGATTTTTCCATGTATCTGTATAGTTAACCTTCCACATAGCTTGTGGATCTGGTCTTCTTAAGATAACATTACCCCATCTTTCTAGTTTTTCACCATTTCCTGCATCTAAACATTCATAATCTTTCCAATTATCACTTAGTTTTAGCATATTACCACCTACCTAGCATATTTCTTTATTCTTTTTAATGTCTTAGCGACTGATTTTTTATTTACAGCACATAAATTTAACATTTCATTATTAATCCAATTACTATCTAATTCATTTAGAATTGTTATAAATCTTTTTATTAATTCTTCTTTTTCACTTTTTGGGCACATTACCCAATGTGATGCTTCATCTAATCTATATAATGTATGAATTATGAAAAGTGATTTATATTGTTCATCATATTCTTTTGGCATACGTGATTTTAATAATTCTAATGCTTTAAAATTATCATCTATATTATGCACTTTTCTAAGATAATCTAATACTGTGGTACTTAAATTAAATCTATAGTTATACAAAGCATCATTCATAAAATATATTTTATTAGATTTAGCCATTAGGGCTGGAATAATAGCAAGATCTTCCCATTTAATACCTTCACCAAATCTAATATTTTTAAATAATTCTTTTTTTATTAATTTATTACCAATACTTGGTGTTTCTCTAACAATAAAATCTTTGTCCTTTGATATATCGATAATATGATTATCTGATTTTTCATAGTTATGGAAATCACCTAATTTTAAAGGCCCAATTATTGTTTGATAGCTACATCTTACTATATCAGAATCAGTTTCTTTAGCCTTATTATACATAAGTTCTAATGAATTTGGATTTAGATAATCATCTGCATCAACAAATTTGATATACTCACCCTTAGCTGAATCTAGACCTTTATTTCTAGCTATTCCTACTCCACCATGTGGTAAAGATATGGCTGTGACATTCTTATTCTTTTTTG
>JAEEGK010016152.1_pt1 | contig 16453 bp, 9 predicted proteins | sample 8958771 | NCBI WGS metagenome assembly JAEEGK01 (sample SAMN16246547, study PRJNA631951) | gut metagenome | biome: gut microbiome; feature: rumen; material: SC-attached | host: Bos | place: Iran: Karaj | collected 2018-10 | reverse complement strand
ATTAATTTTTTCAATTTTAATTTTACTATTATTGGAATAATTTTTAATTATTCTAAATAAGACTTTCGGTTATTTTTAAAAAATAAATGTTTCATAAAAATGATATTGAATCACTTTGATATTTAATAAATCATTTATTTTATAATAGATATTCATTTTTTGAACAAATAATTCAATATTAATAATCTAAAAATTCAGAGAATTAAATTTCTGAGTTTGTGGGAAAAAAATGCCAATTCATAATTAGTAAATTTTTAAAAGAATTTTTAACTTAAATTAGATAATATTTTTTTTCCTCATTAATAATAAAACAAAATATAACATCAATTAATTATCCTATATAAAATCGAAATTTATTTAAATAAACAAAAACAAAATGATAAAAGAACTTATTCCCTTTTTAATAATTGGAATGATTTCCGCAACTCCCACAAAATTAACAGCAGCCCCTTTAGTATCAGCATTAGAAAAGCCTTTAAAATCCTCAGATTATTTTTCATTTTCAATAACTCCAGATAAAGATTCTGTCCAAATTCAAGCATCAGATATTAATGGAAAATTAACATTAGGAGGAAAAAGTTTAAGCAATTGTGCAGCAGACGGAACAAATTGGAAATGTAAGCCAGCTGAAGCTCTTACTGCCGGTGACCATGAATTAGCCGTCGCAGGAACTCCACAAATCAGTTCTGTTGCTCTCGAAGTAAATGCAAATAATAAAAATGTTTTAATCCCAAATATTGCAGCAAAACCAAAAACCGCAACAGTAACAGGGGAAATTGCTGCTGATAGTGATATTGAAATTACTTTGACTGCAAATACTGCCCCTGGTAAAGCTATTGCTGGTTCTGCTTTTAGTAATTTTTTTAAATTAGGTAGTGTTAATTTAGGTACTTGTTCAGAAACTGGATTTGCTTCAAATGCTCTTGTAGATTCCTCAGTTAGTATTAAATGTAAAACTGGAGGTAAATTAGCAGTTTCTGATACTCCTTATACTTTTAGTCTTCAAGATGCGGCTAATAAAGGTTCTGTTGAATCTTTGACTATTGCTACTTTTGGAGATGTTACTGTCTCTGCTGCTGCTGCTACAACTGAAAATAATGGGAAATTTTTGAATTTGTCAATTTTATTTTTTGCTTTTAGTATATTATTTTAAAATAATTAAATAGACATTCATTTGTTTATATAGTTTTTCCCTTTTTAAAGTTGAATGAATTATTGTATTTTTTCTTTTTCTTCTTGTGAAAGATTTAAAATTAAAATATAAAAATATGAATTTTGATTTAGAAATTTAAAATTTCTCGTTTCCTGAATTCTTTTTTGTTTTAATCTTATCTTTTATTTCTTTACTTTTTCAACAATATTTAAAGTGTTAAACTTCTTGGATTCATCTCTATTAATATTTTTCATTTATAAATAATCATTTCCTAAATTTCAAAAGTATAATTGAATTAATTAATTTGTTCAATATATTCAATCAAATGAAAATAAAATTGCATTTATAAAATGTTATTGTAAAGATACTTTAATAAGATGAATGAATTTAACTAGTTTAATTCAAGAATTAAAGGATAAAGGTATATAAAAGAAAAAAATATGTAAAAGGTTTAATACCTTTTATCAAAAAACATAGGAAAAAATTAAAAATGTAAAACTTAGATTAAAAGAGTATTAGCTGTTGTTATATAAATAGATGACTAAATAGTTAATGATATTTTGGTTTGAAAAATTTTTGTTTTATGAAAGGAAATATTAATTATATATTTATTTATTTGTATTTTTTTATTAAAATTTTAAATAAATATGGTTATTATAAAATATGTTTATTAAAAAAGAATATGAATTTGATGTGGGTCATTACTGAAAAATTTTAATCTTGTGATTAAATTATACCAATTTTAATTTACATAACTTTTATCAATAAAATATATTTTATATTTTTATATAACTTCAAAATCTTCTTCTTCTTCCTCTTCTACTTTTTTATTTCTTCTTTTTAATTTATTCATCTTTTTTTTTCTTTTTCTTCTTTTTTATTTTCTTGATTTTTATTCTTCTTTTTCTTCTTATTCTTTTTCTTCCTTTTTTCTTTCTAATTTCTTTTTTTTTTCTTATTTTTTCTCAAATTTTTCTTCTGTTTATCTTTCCTTTTGTTTTTCTTCTAATTTTTCTTCAAAAAATTTTCTTTTGATTTTTTTATTCCTTTCATTTTCCCTTTATTAATATTTACTTCATTGATATCTTCATCTTCTTTTTATGATTTAATTTCACTTTCATAAATTTCATCAGGAATTTAACAATATTTTACTATACTATTTTATACTTGGAATTTTATGCTTTAAATTATAAATATTCCCTATCAACTAATAATTTAATTTGAATTTTTTGGTCTAATAAGGGAATAAAAGGATAAGTTTATCACTTTAGTTTTTTATAGTTAAAACTTTTTTGATTAATTTTTTCTAAACAAATGTCATCACAACAATATAACATTTTCTACTCTTTTCTTTAATATTTCTGTTTAAAACATTTGATGTTTTACTTTAAATAAATCTCTAATTAATTTTTTAAATTTTATTTTTCCTAAAATCTATAATAGAATTTGAAAAACAAGTTAATTGAAAAATCTCTTTAAGGATGTTTTTTCAAAGTTTTTTGAATTTTTACTTCTTCAAAAAGTTCTTCATTCTACGATAAATTTATTGTATTTTTTTTATAGGAATCTGGATTGAAAAATTATCAAAAACATGAAAAAAATTTCCTGAAAAAAATGAAAAAGAGACAAAAATTGCTATTTCAAAATCCTTGGGTTATTAGAAAAATTGGAAAATTTAGTTCTAATACTAATTAACAAAATAATAAAAATTAAAAATAGTTTATTAAGTCTTAGACTTTTAATCCATATTAAATATTCTCCAATATATTCATTTCCGAAGTTTATTTGCTAAAAATAAAATATATTTTATCAATTAAATCTTATATAATTATGATTTTAATGATTTATGAAAATATTTAATAATTGATTTAAAAAAATAGGAAAATCTTATGATAAAGCTTTTACTCCTTAATAGATACTCAAATAAATTATTTTTCTATTATTCTCTATGTAAGAGAAAAGTAAAGAAGATATTTTTAAAAATTTAAGTTAATATTAATAATGTTTTTGATTTATTTTTTTTTGTTTTTTTTTTTAAAAAAATTTTTTGAGTAAATATTATTATTTTTGATTTATTTTTAATTTTTTCCAATGTCTTTAGATTCTTCTCCAAAAACTTCTGATTGTTCTCCTTTTTTAAATAATTCAAATTATGATATTATTGAGGAAGAAGATAGATCTTTAATTCTTTCAATTTCTCAATTAATAGAAGAAAAAATTGCAAAAAACATAAAAAGAAAAATTAAAATAAAGAAAGATTGTTTTTATTCTGATATGATAAATAAAATTAAAATAAATGATTATTTACTTCGAATTGTTAAATATACAAAAATTAATATTTCAACTTTAATTCTTTCTATTGCATCAATAACTTCTTTAATGAGAAAAATAAAAAATGAAATTTGTTTTAATAATATATATAAATTAATTATTACTAGTTGTTTTCTTAACTCCAAATTTTATGAAGATGTTACTTTTTCTTCTAATTTTTTTGCTAAAGTTGGTGGAATTCCAACTAAAGAATTAAATTATTTAGAAATGGAATTCTTCAGAAAAAGTGAATATAAACTTTTAGAAAGTGAAGAAAATTATAAATCTTTATATAATTTTTTTCTAAATAAAAGTAGAAAAAAATAAATTGTAAATTTTGATATTTCTTATTCTTTATAATTTAGTGTTATTTGTATGAGTTAGTATAAGATTTGGAAAATAATATAAAGAGTTTTTAAAATAATTTTATTTAATTTTTATGTCAGGTTAACTTTTTATTCAATTGACTTTTGTATTTATGAGTTAAAAAATTATATAATATTATATTGACTTTTATATTTTTATGTATTATATAATATATTATTTTTTATATATTAAACAAATTTTTCTATTTTTTTTTAAAGATTAAAATAATGAATTTAAATGAATGCTTTTTTTTTAAAGTTTTTAGATGTCAAAATAATCAAAAGCATAATTATGAAAAATGCTATTTTTATCATAACGAAGTAGACTCTAAACGTATTCCTTTAAATTTTCCTTCTTTTTTAGATAAATTTGAAAAAGTTCAAATAAATAAAAAAAATATTCTTGGATTTAATTCAAAAAATAATGAATTATTATTTTATATGAGTCTATTAAATTTTTCAAATCATGAATTAGATGATGAATTATATCAAGGTTATAGTCCATCTTATAATTTAATTGAATATAAATATCACATTTTTAATTATAAATCTAAAGAATGTGAATTTGATAAACTTGAATATAAATGTCCATTAGGAAAATTATGTTATAATTATCATAAAGGAGAATTAAATAATGAAGAACATAAAAAGCAATTTGATAAATTTAAATATTTTATATATAAAATAACTAAAAGAGGGGTTTTTATTTATTTGAATGAAGTAGTTGATATGTATTTTTATATTTTAGATTTACAAAATCAATATTTATCTCCAAATTTTTTGGAAATTAATAAAGAAAAATATAAACATCTTCTAAATGAAAATAAATTAGTTGCTCAAAAAATAAATGAAGTTAGTAATCAAGATATAATTAATGAAATATCAAAAAATAAAAAGATTTTTTCAATTGGAGATAATTTTTTCGATGCTTTAAAATTAGAACAAAATTCTATTTTTTTTATTTCTTTAATAATGCCAAAAAATGAAGTTCTAACAAAAGTAATAACTGCTTTTTTAAATTCTCATGATGGATATTTAATTATTGGAGGAGATGAAAATTCTGATGAAATAAAAGGAATTAAATATTCTAGAAAGAAAAGAGATACGTTTAAAATTTTTTTTAATACAACTTTTATAAATATATTGATTGAATATGAAGGAAATTTAAAATATGAATTTTTTGATTTAGATAAGGAAGAAATGTGCATTTTGAAAATATTTGTTAAAAAAGTTGAAAATAAAAAATTAATTAAAGATAAATTTAATAATGAATGGTTCATAATTTCTAAAAAATTTTTAGATAAATATAATCAAAAAAAACTAAATAGATTATCTTATAATGATATTAAAAGATTAAATACTAAGGAATATATTGAAACAGTTAGAAAAAAATTTATAGATTATTATACAAATAAATTATTAAAATAATTACATTTTAAAAACTAATAAAAAGAAAAAAATAATATTGATTTATATTTATTATTTATTTAATTAATTATTCATAATTTAAATTATAAACTGTATATAATCAAATGTTATTATTACTTTTAAATGAACTTCTTTATAAATCAATTTTTCAGTTTTTGTTCAAAAAAAAAACTAAAATTAAAAAGAATTATATTTATAAAAGAATCAAAAAATAGTTCCAAAAAATTAAAATGTTTAATGTTAAAATATTACTATTAGATTTGAATAAACATAAAAATATTTGAATGAGAATGAATTAAAACTGTTCTTTTGGTATTTAATTTTTTAAATAAAAAAATAAAACATCAACATCGTAGAAAAGATTATATATATTGATTATTAATTTTTTTTAAATTACTTTAACTATTTTTATAAATATATTTATCATCTATTTTATACTTTTTACAATTTTAAAAAAATACTTAAATAAAAAAGTTTTTTAAATTATTTAAATTTAATCATTATTTTTATTTTCTTCTATATACACCATATGTGGTAAATTTCTATAATCTCGATTAAAATATTTTTTTGTGTAAATACTTTTATATTCACTTAAATGATTAAACCAATTAGGTAAATCATTATAATTAAAAGCATTCATTACAAATAAAATGACATTTTCAATAACAGCAAATATAATAAATTTATTAATGAAATCCTTATTTTTTAATATAGAAAAATCCACATAATATTTTAAATTTAATAAATGAGGATTAGAAAATAAAATTAAAGCAACACTAGTTAACATTCCAATAAAATAAAACATTTTTAATACAGTATTATAAATATCAATTCCACTAGCACCTTCAATAATTGGTATTCTATTTAAATTAAATATTTTATAAACATCAAAATAAATTTCTAAATATGATAAAATTAAAGATATAATTGGAGTTAAAGGAGCAGCAACTGAAAATAAACAAACAAATCCAAAAGTAATTAATCTTTTATTATAATCATAAATTAAAGTATCATATTCATTTGATAAAATTTGACGTTCAATAGAATGTTTTTTTGGGTGGAATAAAGGATATTTGTTTATTCGACTTAATCTTATCTGGTACATTATTAAAGGATAAAAAATTTCATATAAATTAAAAGAAAAATTGATTATAAGTAATAAATATAATTGAAGTTCTAATTCTTGAAAGCAATTACCATAAAAGCACTTTTGTTTTGAATAAGTTTTATAAAAAGCTATATAAAATAAAGTTGAATAATTATTCACAAATTCAAATAATATTAATTTAAAAGCAAGTGCATTTTGTTTTTGAGATAATTTTTCATAATTTTCCCATTCACAAAATAATCTGGCTATAAACTCATATAATATACTCATTAATTTTAAAGTTAATCCAGTAATACATCCAAAAATAATATTCCATTTTAAACTTTGAGAATATTGTTCTTTATTTTTAATTTTATATATATAATGAACACTAACTAATCTAATTATAATCATCATACCTAAAACTATATAAGAAACAAATCTTCTAAAATTTGAACTTACAGAGGAAAAAATTTTAATTTTTTCTCCAAATAAAAAATCATAAGTTTTATTAGGAGTAAAATTACCATTTAAAGGTTCAATTTTTTCATAATTTTCCATTCCCCAAAAATATGAAAATAATTGCTCATTTTGTCTCCAAACTTTCAAAAATAACATTGCCCAAATTGTAATAAAAATACATAAAATAATAAGGAAAATATCATAAGTATTTAAAGTTAATTTTTTAATAGTTTTTATTTCATAATTATGTAAAATTTCATCTTGATTTGTTCCAACAATAAAAACTAAAAAACCAATTAAACTTGGTAAAATCATCCAATTACAAAAAGATGTACTCCATAAAAAATAAAAAGAAATATATTCTCCAAAATAATTTCTAATAGTATTAACTAATCTATAAACATGATGTTTAGAAAATAATTTACTAGAATCATCAAATAAACTTTGAGTAGATAATTTATTATCATAAGAAATATAATTTCTTTTATATACAATCATCCATAAAATATTATATTTAATCAAAGTATTATTTTTAAATAATTGTTCAAGAGCTTTATTTATTAATCTTAATTTATCAATATTTCTAAAAATACAAGTATCATGATTACAAGAATTTATTCCTTTATGAAAATCAGGATCATTTTCACAATCATGATAATTATCATTTCTTTCATAAGTTCTAAATTTTAATTTTTTAATTTTTTCAAAAGGCATATAAGGTGGAAAAGCAGTTTGATCATTTTGAGAAAATTCCCAAAATTGATGAGACTTATTTAAATTCGATTTTTGAGTAATTAAAGATACTTCTAAAGAATTATTTAAATTCCTACTTAAAGATAATCTTTCTTCATAACTTAATGATTTTTTAGAACTATTTAAACTATTTTTCCTTAATTCTTTATTTACAAAAATATCATATTTTGAAGCGTAAGGTTTTAACTGTAATTCAAAACCAAAAAATTCTGCAAAAGTTTCATAATTATCTTCATTTCCATATATTATTAATAATATTTTTTTTGGTGCTGCATCACTTATTTCAATTTTAATATTTAAACCTGTAAAATATCTTATTACACTACAAAATATTAAAATAAAATCTTCATAATGAAATTCATAATATGGTAAATATGTTGAATTTGAATTATCTGGATTACATGTTACATATACTTTTGTGCATTTTTCAAAATATTCTGGATGAAATTCTTTTAATTTTTTTGAATTAAATTCTGCATATTTATTTAATACTGTTTCTAAAAGTAATTCATTTGATTTTTGAACTTCACTTAAAACTTCTTTTAATAAGTTTCTAAATTGATTATTATCTTGAATTTTGTTGTATATTTCATTTTGTGTAGGATTTGAATTATAATAATTTGTATTTGAATAATCTGATATTGATTCGTTTGATGTATTTGAAGAATTATCTTTATTATTTTCTTGAATATTATTTTTATTAAAAATTGAATTTTCTTCTTGAGGAATCTCATTTAAGGGAATTCCAGTATCAATTATATTAGAAATTTTTTTCATTTTAGTATAAAATTTATTATAAAATCTATCATTACAATTAAAAATTAAAGTTTTATAAACTTCATTTTCTTTTGGTTCTGGTGTATCAAAAATACTATAAATTCCTTTAGGATATAATAATATTATTTTTTCTGCCATTGAATTTAAAACATCTGGAATAGATTTTAATGGTTTTTGTAAAGTAAATTTTCTTGTTCCTCTTCTTAATAAACTTATATTTTGAGGTCCAATTTCAATTTCTTTATCACTCATTTTTTATAATTAAAAAAATATTTTTTAAAATTTTTATGGATGATAAAGGAACTTTTGAACAAATTAATAAATTAATAGACAATGGTAAACAAGTTGAATTATTTATTTCTTTAAATAATGAAATTAAAAATAATTATAAATTATGGAGTTATTATTTTGATGAAAGTGCTATTATAAAAATTATTTCTTTTGAATTAAATGGAAATAAATTTAAATATGAATTTAGTAATTATCGTATTAAAATTAATTATGAAGAAGTAAAAAATGAAAAAATCAATATTCATTTAATTTATAATGAACTTTATCCTAATTTATGTAAATATTATAGAAATGAACATATAAGAATTCCAATTAATCTGAGTGGATTATTTGGTAAAATTGAAGTTATAATTCCAGATGAATATGATTTAATTTGTTTTCAAAATGATTTAATTAAAATAAATAGTGATAATAAATATATTTGGGAAGGAATTATACCAAATGAAGGTTTAAGTGATTTTGTTAAATGTTCATATAAAAAAGCAAAATGGAAAACAGAATTTTTAGAAAAAATTGAAAGTGAAAATGAAATAAATGACACTACAATAATTTATCCTAAATTTTTTGTAGATGGAAATAATAAAATAATAAAATATGACTTAGAAACTAATTTTTCAGATAAAATAGATAATAAAAATATAATTGATGAAAAAAGCAAATTTAAATTTAATTTCTCTAATACGAAAAAAAAACAAGTATACATAAAATTAAATATAATATTTGAAAATAATATATATTCAAAATACGAAATAAATATATCTGAAAATATAATAAAAAAGCAATTATCAACATTAATAGAAGATAAACATTATTATTATTTTAATTCATTTACAAAAAAAATAATATCCCAAAATAAAACACAAGAACCAAATTATATTAAAATAGGAAAATGGATAAATAAAAATATAAACTATAATATAGAAATGAGTGAAAGAAATTTAAATGCAATAGAAATTTTAGCTTTTAGAGAAGGAGTTTGTGATCATTTTACTTTATTATATTCTACATTATTATATTCAATTGGAATTATTTCAATTAGAGTTGGAGGTTATTCATGTAATGAAAGAATAAAAACAAGAAATTTAAATTTAGAAAATGATGGTCATTCTTGGAATTTAGTTAAAATAAATAATAATTGGATTCCTATTGATACAACTTGGGGAATTTTTAATGGAAAATTACCTATTTCACATATATTTGAATTTTATATGAGTGGGTCTTCTTTTAGTGAAAGTTCTGATGAAATTAATAGATGTGGTTTTACTAAAAAAATTGAATTTATCGAATGAAAATAAATTAATTTAATGTTTTTAATTAATTATTTTATACATTTTATTAAGATTTTGAATGATTTTACTAATATTCAATATATATTTTAATTCTTAATTATAAATATAATATAATAAATTTCTATATCTAATATATTATTATAACTATTAATTAATGATTTATTTTATTCTTTACAATTAATTTTTATTGAAAGAGAAATTAAATTTTTATTTTTGACAATATGTAATTATCCATTTAATCAAATAAATAAAGATTTAAATAGATAATAACTTTATCTAATCTAATTCTAAATTATAAATCTTTATTTTAAAAATCCACATAAACAAATTAAATTTAGCAAATATTAATTAATAAATGTATAAAAATTAATTTTTTTTATTTTGTAACAATTACTGTTAAATACCCAGTTTCATTCCCAATAATCCCATAATAATCACTAATTAATTGATAAGATAAAGTATATTTTCCTTCTTGAATATTATTATAATTTTTGAATAATATAATTACTTTATATAAAAAAAATATTGTGTTTTGATTTTTAACTTGAATTTCTTTATCATTTGAATGATAAAAATATATCTCAGAATCGTCATTAATACATCTAATAAAAGTATCTTCAGGCCAACATAAATTATCCATACCATCATTAAAAACTTTAATTTTATGATGAATTGTGAAATTTTCTTTAATTAATGATTTACTTATAATTATATCTTTATTTTTAAAAAATCTACATGAAAGATAATTTTTTTTTTCTATTTGGTAATTATTTGAATCAAAATTATCAATTGTATAATTATTAATATTGGAATTATTATTTTTTAAATCTTTATTATTATCTTCTTTATATAAAGTTATTTCATTATTTTTTGGAGTTTTACCTTTTCTTTTAATTTTTTCATTATATTTAATTACATTTCCATTATTCTCATTTTTTTCAGGAGTTTCTTCCTCTTTTTTTTCGGAGAATTTTTTTTTTAATTTTTCTGCGCTTGAATTTTTTACTTTTATTTCATTTTCTTTTTTTGAATTTAATATTTGATTAATGTTAAATATTTGTTGTGTTAAAAATTGAACTTCTGTTTGAAGTTCTTGTACTTTTATTAAATCATTTTCTAATTGTTTAATTTTTTTACTTTGATTTTCTATAATTTTTTCTAAGTCAATTAATTGATCTCTTTCTTCAAAATCTTTTGAAACTTCATTATTACTTTCATTATTAATATTTTTTATTTGTACTTCTATTGAATCACTTTTTTTTTCATACAAATTTTTATATTTTTGATAATCTTCTTCATTTCTAATTTCCTTAATAATACTTTCACCATTATTTTTTTTAAATGTAAATAATAAAATTGGATTATTTATACCTGTTTTTCTATATATTTGATTTATTAAAGAATTATAATCCAAAGGATATTTTATTTCTTGATTTTTTTCATACATTAATTTAATTTCATTTGACATTTTTAACTTTATTTATAAATAAAATAAATTTAATTTTTATACATATAAATCTTTTAAAACTATTAAATAATACAATTAAAAAAAGAAAAAATATAAAAATATAAAATTATTTTTGAAACTCCTTTAAAAAATAATTAAAAAAATCAAAAAATAAAAAGATGTCAGAAGAAGAAAACAAAGAAGAACAAAAAGAAAATCCTCCAGTTGAAGATGCAGAAGAATCAGAAAAATCAGATGAGGAGAATAAAGAAGAGCCAATAAAAGCAACTCTCTCCAAATCAACAGTGGAGCCGCTGACAAGAAACGACTTCCCCTTAGAAGTAGTAGGTCAATGGACTCGTATTCACGCTAGAAATCCTCCAAAGCGTCGTTCATGTCACACTAGTTTCCTCTATAGGAAGAAGTACCTTTACATTGTAGGAGGAGTAGACATTACAGAAAGGAAACAAAGTGATATTTATAGAATAAAATTAACTTCTAATCAACCTGAATGGGAAAAAATTGAAGTTGAAAATATGATTAAAATTGCTTATCATGCTGGTGTTTATTATAAGGGAATTTATTATATTATTGGAGGACAAAATGAAGAATTAAGATCTATTAATACTATATTAAAATTTAAAGTAAAAGATAATACAATGTTAGATCCTATTGAACCTGATGAAAATTCTTTCCCTAAATTAGAATCTCATACTGCTAATTTATATAATGATTGTGCTTATATTTATGGAGGAAATTGTGGAAGAGATTTTAATAAACATGTTTATTGTTTGAATTTAGAAAGTGGAGAAATTAAAAATTTAACTGAAAATTTAGAAGATGATAAAATGCCAAAAGGAAGAGCTGATCATTCTGCTGAAATTCAAGGAGATAATTTAATTATTTATGGTGGTTATGGTCCTGATAATTATTATTTTAATGATGTTTGGTCTTTTAATATAGGAAGTAATACTTGGACTCAAATTAAATTTGGTGATGAAGATGAAGAAAACAAAGAAGAAAATAAAGAAGAAGAGAAAAAAGAAGAAGAAAAAAAAGAAGAAAATGAAGAAAATAAAGAAGAAAATGAAGAAAATAAAGAAGAGGAAAAAAAAGAAGAAGAAAAAGAAAAAATAGATAGACCAGAAGGTAGAAGTGGTCAAACAATGATAAATATAAATGGAACAATATATATATTTGGAGGTAAATTAGGTTTAATAAAAGAGAGTAATGAATTATGGAAATTAGATACATCAACACCAAAATATGAAATAATACATGATACATTAATAGAACAATTTTCAGAAGAAGAATTAAAAGGAAAAGCAAGTGATTCAGATAAATTAAAAAAACCTTTTCATTGGTTAACAAAAAGAGAAGTTGATCAAAGAACAAATCCTCTTCCTTTTGCTTTGAAAAAATCAAAATTACCTCAAAAGAAGAATAATAAGGAAAATGAGCAGAAAAAAAAATTAAATAATAGTTTTACTGAAAAAGAAAGTAAATATAGTGAACAAGTTTTACAAAGACCAAATGTAATGACAATGAAAAAAGCTTTAGTTTATACTTCTGTTGGTGATAAATTAAAAGATGCTTTAGAACAATTAAAAGATAATGAAAAAGCTATGGTTGATAAAGATAGTGTTTTTATTATTGGAAGTGTTCCTGAACCTAGAGATGGACAAAGTTGTGTTCTTTTTGAAGGAAATAAATTAGTCGTTTTTGGAGGAGACAGAAATAAATTTCCTTTTAATGATTTATTTATTTTTGATACTAAGGAAAGCGTTCAAGATGGTAATAATGAACAACATCCTCAATAAATTTTTTCTTTTTATTAGGTTAATTTGGAACATGTGGTTTTTGAATTAAAATTTACATTTATATTTTATTTTTTTTTGTTTTTTTTTTTAAGTTTTTTTATTTGTATTTTAATTTGATGGATGAAATTTAAATTATTGTGTTTTTGATGATATGAAACAAATAAATTTATATAAAGAATTTTTTTAATGAAAAAGACCAAAACAAAAAACAATTGAAAAAATAATATATAACAATATAAAGTATTAGCTAGTTTAAAAAATCTGGAAATAATTCTTTTAAATAATGTATTAACTGTTTAAAAACAAAACACATTTGTATGCTTATTTGTATATTTCTAAAGAATAAATATATTTTTTATGATTCAGTTTTATGGATTGTGGGACAAAATTACAATTTTATTTATTTTATAAAATATATATTATTATTCATTAATTTTTTGTTTTAATTTTTTTTGAAGTTCAGTCAAATGAACTCAATAAAAAAAAAAAAAATTAAAATAAAACCTCTTGAAGTTAATCAAACTAACAAGTATTTTAATATTGCAAATGCTTCTGAGTATTTTAAAAAAATATTTAGAAAATATAAAGAATCTCAAGAAAGAAATATAGTATATTCTGATATTTATTCGTTATTAAGTGATTATAGAAACGAAAAGATTTTACAATTTCCTGAGTCAGAAATATTAAAATCTGAAATTTGAGATGAAATAAAGAAATATAAAGAAAATGAAATGAATTATTCAACTTCTAAATTTACAACACCGAATTCACCTAAAAAAAAAAATAATAAAAATAAGACAAGAAATAAAGAAAATAGAATGAGTGTTTTAATTTCTTTAGATAAATTTAGAAAACAAGGAAAATTAATTTATCCTTCGAGAAAACAAGCAAATGTAAGAAGTGAATTAAATGCCAAAAATATTATTATGATAAAGAATGATTATTATAAGAATACAAGAAAAAGTTTTTTTAATAATATGTTTAAAAAAAATTTAACTTATAGATCTTCATCAACAAAAACTTTTTCTGATTCAACATTAAATTATAATAAAACAAAGAAAAATTCAGAAGAAATTTTATTTAATCTAAGATCAACTTATAATAATAAACTTTTTTCTTTATCAAATAATATTAGAAATAATAGTATAAATTTAAAAAAAAGTTATAATAATTATTTTAAAAGTTTTAGCAATGATTTTAATCATTGGAAAGAAAAACAATATTTTAAATTTCCCCAAATAAGAATAGGATTAAGAAAATATGATTAGAAATAAATAATTTATTTTTCTTTTTGAAAAAATTCACTATTAAATAATATTTTATAGATTAAATTAATATTATATTCCAAATAATTATTACTAGAAGTATTAATCTTATTAATATTAGATTAAATTAGTTTTTTTTGAAAAATATTAATGACAGATTTATTAATTTTAAGTTTTATATTAAATCTTTTTTAAAAGATTAAAAATTACAATATTTACTTTATTTTTAGAATTTTGATGACCTTTTTCTTCTTTGCAAATGATTTTTGTAGGAATTTAAAGAAGAATTTTAATTATTCATTTGATTATTTAAATCATTAATAGAAATATAATTACTCTCATTTTTAATTGAATTTTTTTTTGTAATTTTTCTAAAGCATTATTTTTAATTTCATCACAATAAGAATTTAAATTAATCTGATTATTTAATTCTCTAATTTTATCTTCGCGTTCAGTTCTTGTAGTAAAATTATTGACATCAATATTATTCCTATTTGGTTTTAATAAATCTAAAGTATATTTAAATTATTAGGAAATTGACAATAATTCATCTTAAAACAGAAAAATAATTTGGATTTTTTTTTGGATGATTAAAGTGAAAATTCATTTTGAATTATTTTTTTAATATAATAATCATTTGTAGGTTACATCATATCATTTTGTAAAAAAGAAGAAACAACTTTCTAGTTTGAAAAATATAAACAATTTGATTTTTTAAATTAGAAATTTGAGTAGTATCAATTATTCTTCTATTGGAATTTGAAGAAATTGAATTTGGGAATTAATATTATTAATATTTATCATTTTAAATCTATTTCTTCTATTGTTATTAGATTTTAATTGTTGATATATATTATAATAATTTTGCTCTTCAATATGATTTCTTCATTTTATTTATCTTGAATATATTTACTGGACTCTTAGTGTGTTTGACATTATTTTTTTATGAGTGAATTTTGTTATTTATTTTATTTGAAGTATTTACTTTTTTTGTTTTATTATTAAAAAAATATATTTAAAATTAAATTAATAAATAATGCTAAGATTTGAATTAATTTATTTATTTAATTAATTATAGTGTATAATTCTTTGATTTTTAATTTTGGATCATCTGTTTCTACCCAAATTTCTTTATCTTCACCTTCAAATTTTATGTTTATCAATTCATCCATTTGTTCTATGACAAAAGCCGATTTATCACTAAATAAAATTATAAAAAATATACTTATATAAAACATTATCACAAGAAACAAATTTAAAATCAGTTAAATCAAAATAATTTTCAAATTGATTCTCATCTATATTATTTGATTCTAAAATATAATTAAATTATAAACTTACTATTTAAAATGCATTGAATTAATTCAATATTCTTTTGTGCATGTACCATACTTTTTTCTTTAAATGTTTTATAATCAACATTAGATTCTTCTTGTTGATTATGACTTTCTTCTTTTTTATACATTTTCAATCCTGATATAGGTAAGATTAAAGGTGGAATTGGATATTTTTCATACCATTCTTTCATTTTTTCTAACTGAGTTTTAAAGTAATCAACAAAATCAAACATTTTCTGTGAACTAGATAAAAATATATTAATTGTAAATGAAATACAATAATCACAATGAGAATAAACATTTATATATTTAGACATTAATTGAAAGAAAGGAGTTAAAGTATTTTTTATTCTGTAATTTTGGGTTTCTTTATTTTTATCATTAATATCAACAATAAATCTTTTAAAAATTATCATATAATTATCTAATTCAATACTATCCTTATTATCTAATATTTTCATAAAAACATTAATTAAATTTTTTGTATTATCCATATTATCAATACACATTTTATTAATTAATCTAGATAATCCAAAAGCATCTTGAGTAGTTTTTACCACTGAAAATAAATCTAAAACAAAATCCAATTTATTAAATTGATATGTTTTATCAATTTTTATTTGAGAATACCCACTATATAATAATTCAAATAATAGCATATTAATATAA